>Ga0102943_1000603_pt1 | contig 24089 bp, 22 predicted proteins | sample SalPonC_black_MG_FD_78174 | JGI IMG/M metagenome (GOLD analysis project Ga0102943, IMG submission 78174) | Salt pond soil microbial communities from South San Francisco under conditions of wetland restoration - Salt Pond MetaG... | ecosystem: Environmental > Aquatic > Marine > Intertidal zone >...
GTCCAGGTACCCATTATGGATGCTTTAGATTTTAAAATTGATGCCAGTTATTACAATGTGGACCTGGATATTTCAGATGAGATTAGTATCAATCCGGTGCAAACAAGAACAGGGTTGCGTGTACTGGGTGGAATCAGTTATAGATTTCAGAAATGAAGGATAACAGAGGGTGGAAAAAATGAAAACGTACAATTATTTAAGAAGTATTTTCAGCAAGGTTGTCCTTTTGATGTTTATCGGTTTAACTATCATCGAAGCACCCCATGCGTTATTGATGGCTCAAAACCAGGAGTTTGAGGAAGCCAACCAGATTATGCAGGGAATGAATGAGAGTCTTAAACAGGTGAATGCAGATATTGAACAAGTACAATCGTACTACCAGCAATTGAAAGACTGTTTGAGTGGTGCTGGCGAAACAGGTAGCGAGTGTCAGCGATACATCGATCTGTTGTATAACATGGAGGGAGGTGGGATAGAACTGCAAGACCAGGCGATGACGGTTAAAGAGTTGGGAAACCAGATTATTCAACGTTTTGAAGAAACCAATGCTTTCCAGATGTTAAATGATGCCGCTGACAGGTTTGGCTCAATCGGAACAATGGTTGATAATTCAGCGAATGCAATGGCATTTGCACAAAAATTTAATCCGGAAGGTGCCAGGGAAGACCCAACACGTGCGCTGAGAATGATTGGTGACGCGATTGGTGGAGCAGCGGGTAGTTTGCCTTACCCGATGGATAAAATCTTTGAGGGTTATGCAAATTCCGTAACCGTAATTATTGGTCGTCTAAATCAGCTTCAAAATAAAATTGAAGAAGCCAGGCAGGGAAGTTTGGGAGCCAGTTACAGTGGGTATGCAGCTGCACAGGAATTTTTTGATGCCAATTTTGCCAGCAATTCCAGGTTAAGCATCGAATTTTTTGATGTCACATCTCAGTTTCGATTGCTTGGTGGAGATGTTCAGGTATTCCAAAATCTGGGCAGCCTCACAAGTGAATACTATGTTTATAAAGGAGATACAAATCGCGGATGGATCGCCCCAGCAGTTTTCAGTGAAATCTATGACTATTTTGAGGCTGTACCGTCATCCGATAAAAGTGAAGTAACCGTGGGTTACAGGGCGGAGCTAATTGTTTCCCAGGCAATATCGAATCCAAGAGCAGAAATTAATGAAGCAAAAGAACATTATAACACCTTCAGAGAGATTGACACTCAATTCTATGTTCGAAGAATTTTGGAGGAGATGCAGTTACTAAATTCAATGAATTCTTTAGTTGAAGCCGGTGAAGATGCATTTATCGGTTATTGGTTACTGATAGCTTCAAAGCACAGGGAAATTCGGAATATTGTTGAAGTAATTACAGGGTATGTCTATTCCGAAGGAAAAGTGTTGAAGGAAACAGAATCTGGTAGAGAACCAGCACCTGGGGAATTGGTTACTTTATCTGTAAGTGGCGGGGGAACGGGGCAGGTTAGTTCTGAAGAAAATGGTGATTATTTTGTATACACAAGAGGTAGAGTAGGATCCGATTTTACAATAACAGCCGGTCAGGGTGAAGAGAGATTTGAAGAATCAGGCAATTTTTACCAACAGGGTTTTGATGGGTTTAATTTGATTTTAAAAAGTGTAGAGGAGATTCCGATTAACCTCACAATTTCGCCAGCGGAAGCAAGCCTCGAGATTGACGGTTCGGTTAGTTTTACCGTTTTTGCAGTTTTTGATGATGAATCAACGAGAAATGTTACCGAATTAGCTACTTGGAATACGGGTAGTAGTAGTTTTACAGCTACAGAAGTTGGTGAAACAACAGTTACTGCTACATATCTGGGACTTTCAGCAAGTGCAGTAGTTATAGTGGAGGAGGCAGCTCCTCAATGTAACGAACCCAGTGAAGTGTTGGATGAAGAAACAGGCAATTGCGTTTGTAATTCGGCCGAAGGATATGAGATGAATGAGGAACTTGGAAAATGCATCAATATTGACGAAGCATTGGAAGAAGTGACAGAGGAGGGAGATGCGCTGTGTGATGAGGAATCACTTTTGGCCAGCCTGGCCAGGCTCGATGAGATTGTGGCGTCAGGGAATCGTTTGGCAGCTAATTTTCGAGCTACGGTCAACAAATTTATGAAAGAAGTAAACGATCAAAATTCAGATATTTGCGAGAATACAATCATTGCCGCGGCGTTTGCCGGAGCGAAAGATCAGCAGGCCGAATACCAGCTTTTGGTAGATGAAGCAACCAGTTTGAGCACCGATCTGATTTTGGAGAGCAGTCTGTGTCCGCTCGAAAACGTTGAAATTGATATCAACAGTATCCTTCAAAAAATATCTCAATTGGGGCCTATTCAGGGAGAGATTGAAGATGGCCTGGCTATGATGAACGATCAGCTACAACAGCAGTCTTGCGATACCCAGGAAGTGGAAGACCAGGGAGATACCATCGCAGAACGCGATGACCCCGAAGTGATTCAGGCAGGCGGAACCGGCGCCACAGAAATATGCGGCGATGGAATTGATAATGACGGAAACGGTTTGATTGATGATGGCTGTGCGGGAGCAAGTAATTTCAATGTAACGATCAGCCTGTATGATTCAGGGAACTTAGCAGATGATGTATTTGGACTTTCCGTTTCCGGCCAGGGGAACCTTGGAAATACGCCGGAGGGCGGGTTGAGAGTGTATCCATTGCGATTATCTCCGGGGTCATATGTTGCAACCATTACAGTAATCAAGGCACCGGACAACCAGGGAACGTATACTATTAGCATCATGGAAGGTTCGCAGGTTCTTAATTCCAGTACGGGTTCACCGTCCCAGGGATCTGTGATTGACGTGCCATTTTCTGTTGGTGGTAATTCAGATGCAACGGCTGAAACTGAATCAATGCTGCCTATGCTGATGAACTCTATGAGGCAGATCGATCAAACTGAAGGAAGTAATTAACAGTAAGATTCGCGTTTCTAAAGAATCTGAGATAGATTGAAATATGATAAGGGTAGCAATAGCAGACGATCACCAAATGTTTATTGATGGGATCCGGTCCATCCTGGATAATGTGAGCGATATTACTATTGTGGCCGAAGCCAAAGATGGGCTGGAACTGATTAAAGCAGTTGAAAAAGAAACCCCGGATATCGTACTGACAGACATCAGGATGCCGGGAATGGATGGAATCGCGGCTGTTAAATATCTATCAGAGAACTACTCCAATATTCCCGTACTGGCCCTCAGCATGTTCGACCAGGAAGAGGAGGTCATTGACATGTTAAAGGCGGGCGCGGCCGGGTACATCATCAAGAAAGCCGGGAAGGATGAGTTGGTTACAGCCATTCATAAATTGGTAAATCGGGGTCACTACTATAGTGCTGCAATTTCAGCCAATGTCCACAAATGGTTAGAAAACCCGGAGATGGTTGAGGAGACAACTGCTCTGACAAAAAGGGAACGCCAGATTCTGAAACTAATTGCAGACGGAAAAACCTCGCAACAGATTGCCAGGTCTCTTAAAATCAGCAAGTACACCGTAGATACTCATCGGAAAAACATCCACAAAAAACTGGATATTAAGACCAACACAGGGCTTGTAAAATATGTATTGGAGAATTTACAGTAGCATCTCACCTATTTAGGCATTTTCCCAGAAAAAGAAATTGATGCCGGGCACTGTCGGGTGCAGGTTTATAAAGACAACCCTTTCATCATCCCACAAACCATTTCTGGCAAAAGTAAAAGTTTGCGATTCTTTTGCTATTTCTTGTGCGATTCCATTCTGATCGATGTATTCTATGATGATCTCGAAAATATCCCCCTCGTTAACTACCAAGTCATCCGGACTAAATCGTGTTTCTTCAGGTGCAAATTCTTCATATTTAATTTCATAGACAGAGGTATGATCTCTAACATTTACAACAATATTATAAACTTCGCCTGAAGTTGGAACGCCATGGTCTAAGAGAATATGTATGTTGTGATCACTGAGATTTGCAGCCGGCAAATTACACCCGGGTTTTGCCGTATTTCCAAACGTACAGGTTTCTGCCATCAGCCCAACCGCAGAATCAAAATGATCACAGTCTTCCCGGATTTGGTCCCACGCCTTCTGCATAGTATTGGGATTACATCCTTGTGCATCTATTTTTTCGTACATGTGATTGATAGAACTCTGGCATTGATCACATTCATCTTCACACATCGCTGCCATTAAAAACATAGAAGTAAATATTTACCAATATCGAAAAAGCCTTGAAGTGTCCCATTTTTCTGAAATGTAGTTAGAGATTTATTGGTTTATTTTTCAGAAAAAAAGGCGTCTCTGCAATACCTATCGTTAGGTATATTTTATTAGAGAAAAGTTCTAGAGGGCTTTGCTAAACCGTGGTTATCGGTCAATCTGAACTTGTCTACCGAAGCTTTAGCGCAGGCAGGCTCGATTCAGATTCTCCGTTCCTCTTTATAGCCAGTATCGGGAGATCCTGAATCAAGCCTGTCCCGAAACATCGGGGTTCAGGATGACGACACATTTTGCAAAGCCTTCTTCTACTTAATCAAGATCATTTTGCGGGTTCGGACAAAGTCGGATGTTTTTAAGCGATACATATAAACTCCGCTGGCAAGATTCCTTCCATCAAATTCAACATCATGATAACCGGCTTCCACATTTCCGGTTTGTAACGTAATCACTCGAGTACCGGAAAGGTCAAATATATCGAGAGTTACATCAGATTCTTGAGCCAGGTAATAGCGAATTGTAGTAACTGGATTGAAGGGATTTGGATAGTTCTGGGCCAAGTCAGTATTCTTATCCACTTCATTTAAAATGGGTGAATCCGGATCTTTCAAAAGTGAAATCAAAAACTGTTCTTCAGCTTGTTTCATTAAAGTTTTGGTAGATGCGATCACAGTCCATTTAATGGCAAATTCACTTTCGATGGTAATGTTAGACCTTTGCAGGATATTCGTCAACTCACGGTAGGTCATTGTGTACTCTTTGGACTCTGCAATAGTGATCTCAGCCAATGGATCAGAAAAATCATTAGCCGGTCTGTCAATGAGTAATGTATACTCAATATCCAGGTCTGTTTCCCGAATATCCCATTCAAACTGTATAGTGCTGTCAGGATCACTGTCAATTTGAATGGTAGTTTGATCAATGGGATTATTAAGATGAAAGTTTCGAATGTAATCATTCGTGAATACAGCTTCACCGAATGCCACATTAGAATAGGCCGATAATCCATTCGAATCTTTGGCACGAACCCGGTATTGATACTGCTTTTCACCGATGGTATTATCAGAGTACAAAGAGTCACTTTCCTGAATGGTAGCGATTCTTTGGAAATTTTCGCCGTTATCTGAGGATCGCTCAATAATAAACTCAGTTTCCTTGATTGAGGAGTGGTTCCAGTTCAATTCCAGTTGATTCTTCTCATTATTTGAGACAGATATCAATACCGGTGCATCAGGTGGAACTCCATTGGCAAGCCGTTCATTAAGTTGAGCTTTATAAAGCGATTTCGGGATGGCATCTGTATTCGATCCTTCAATATATCCAGTCGGGTGCTCATAGATTCCTTCCCCGGAAACGGAACCTTTATTACCAATACCATAATTTTGAGCAGTCGGCGGTTTTTGAATGAAGATATACTGACCTCCCGCATCTACATTCCATGCAACAGAATGAACGGCTCCCCATCCATGCGAAGATCCAAAATCTCCCCGGTTGTATAGTCCTAAGACAAAATAGGTTTGAGGATTTTCGAAGGTAACATTGTCGTATAACAAACCCTGACTCCACTTCTGGTGTCCCTCAGAAGAGTTGAGAGCTCCCCGAGAGTGAGCGTTCAGAAATACAATTCCCGAAGAAACACTTGTTCCGTTAGATACAAATGAACGCCGACCATTGGTGGAATTTACACTTTCGAAAAGAATGTTATTCGAAAAGAATTGTGCGTTAAAGTTATAGCGTCGCTCACCGGTTAATGGTGAATGCGGCTCAAAAGCGCCCGAATTTGCTACGGTGATATTTCGTGAATTTATAGTTCCAAAGCCTGTGGAAGTGAAATGAAAAACGTTTATATATCGCGCCCACCCGTTTTCAACACCATGAAAAATCACACCGTTTTGAGCGTGATTATCTGAACTTTCTCCATTAGTCTGAATCTCTATTCGCAGATATTCCACTCCGGATTTCTCAACAAGTTTTTTTCGATCCACTACATAAACTCTTGTTTCAGCCAAAGAACGGTCAAGATGGTTAAAAATAGGTGCATCGACAGAAATGGTGCTGTCTTTGATTCCCGTAATTGTGCGGTTGTAGTAAATCTCGATATACCCCTCTTCCCAGGGAGGATCGGTTGCCGTGCCCCCACCATTAATGGCATCGAGCCATTTTTGGCTACTCCTGTGGCGCAGGATGATGTTATCTCCAACCTCCAAAAAACTAATATCCTCGACTTCAAAATTTCTTGATCCAACAGGAACAAATGGTGTTGTAATTATCGTTCTTGGATCCCTGTAATTCCAATACCAATCGTATTCCCCGGTACCGATTTGTACGACTGTGCCCCTGAATGATCTTGAAACCTGCAGAATAGTTGCATCTGCCGCGTCGGGGCCGCTGCCGGCACCACGTAACACTACTCCCGAAGTTTCTATTTTCAGTTGATCTGATACCTGGTAAATTCCCGCTTCAAGAAGAACAGCTCCCCGCACCCCGTTTTCGTCAGCAGGCAGCCCCTCAACGTAAGAGATCGCTCCGTTTATCCTGTTGGTGTCGTCTCCGGGTTGTGGGCTAACTGTGATTTTTACAGGATAGAATGGGAGTTCAGCTTCTCCACTCATGTACCCGGCATGACTAAAATCGGGGATCCTGTTTCCTTCCTCATCTGAGAAATAGGTGAGTCGATCATCGCTTTTTTGAAGGGCAGAAGAGGTATGCTGAGCATACCCGGGTAAAGCTAAAAGAGATAGCAGGATGAGGTATATAAAACGATCCAATATTTTATGGTCATTCCTCATGATTACTCCCCTTAAACCAACAATCTTCCATAAGTGTTAAAAGTTTGAAAATAGGGTATCAACGTACTGCCGATGTTTAAAAATCTGACTGAAGGTTTTTCCAGTTTGATGAATATTCAATCAAGCCTGCTTGTCACAATACATGATCATCTTAAACCATTATTCGGCAACCTATGGGTTGATATAAAGAGATGAAATGCACGGTTTTTTCCTTTAGAATATTGATATCAGATTGTCATAGATATATTAATTTGAAGGTTAATATAGTTCAATAAAAAACGAAATAGAAAAGGTATAAGTCTAAAATTAATATGCACAAGGATTAAATTTTGGAGTTACAGGGCTTTTGTTTGTATCGATTCTCATTCATTTATCTAATTTCTTATTGGGTATTCCCCATACATTCGTTATTCACCAGCCAGTTTCTTATATCGCCAATCCCATTTCTACCGTACATGCCGTGGAAATGAGAGAATCTGAAGGCATGGAAATAAGCCTCTCATTAACAGTAAAAAGCTTTGTATCTGTAAAAAATAGAAGAATTACCACAAGCATGAATAAATTCGGGTCGGATAACTTTCAAAAAACTGATGGGGATTCAGCATGAGCCAATGAATATTAGTGTTCTTTTATTACAGAATTATTTTTTCTCAGCTGCTTCTGAGAATTTATAAGGAAGGGTACCGTCAACAAGCAATACCAGTTGAAAAACAGACACCTAATTTTTAAATGATATTCCATGATAATAATTTAATTGAAACATTTTTGTCGACAAGATTCGACATAATTGTTGTTAATTTGTCGAATATGTTCTTCAATTATTGCTATATTCTGTCGAATGAAATCGACAATTATGGAAGAACTGATCAAATTTCAAACAAATTTAATAAGGCAGATATCCGATTCTTTCTTTCGATTTTTATATTCGAAAGTAAATTGGAATCAACGGATGTTAGCACTTAGTGGGCCGAGAGGTGCGGGTAAAACAACCTTAATGCTCCAATACATAAAATACGGTTTGGACCTTCCAGCGGCTAAAGCGTTATATATTTCAGCCGATCACTATTGGTTTTATAATCACTCGTTGTTCGAAACGGCTGAGCAATTCCACCAAAATGGAGGAAAACATCTGTTTATTGATGAGGTGCACAAATACCCAAATTGGTCGAGAGAGCTGAAAAATATGTATGATGGATTTCCGGATCTGAAGATCGCTTTCTCTGCTTCTTCTGCACTGGATATATACCGGGGAGAGGCCGATTTGAGCAGGAGGGTTATCACGTATAAGTTGCCTGGAATGTCTTTCCGTGAATTCCTCGAACTCAAAGGAATATCAAATGGAAAACCACTCTCTTTGAAAAAGATAGTAGATGATCATGAAAAAATTACGGCTGAATTAACAGGTCAATTTCAACAGCTTCCACATTTTAAGAATTATCTGAAGTTTGGGTATCTGCCAATTATTAGTGAAAGTAGGGAGGATGAAATACCACTGCGGCTCAACCAGGTAATAAATACAGTTGTGGAATCTGACCTGGCAACGATCGAAGGATTTGACAGCGGAAGTACCAGGAAAATTAAAAAACTTTTAGGCGTAATTGCAGAATCCGTTCCCTTCAAACCTAATGTATCTGCACTGGCCCGAAAGCTGGAGATAAGCCGCGATTCAGTGTATACCTGGATGAAATACCTGGAAAAGGCTCGACTGCTAAATACGCTAAGACAAAAAAGAAAAGGAGTTTCCACACTTCAAAAACCGGATAAAATTTATCTGGAAAACACCAATCTTGCGTATGCACTTAAAGAAAATCCTGAAATTGGTTCCATTCGAGAATCTTTTATGATCAACCAATTATTGAATGCGGGACATAAAGTGGCACTCCCTGACAATGGAGATTTTTTTGTAGATGACCTTCACATTGAGGTAGGTGGAAAAAACAAAAGCGGCAAACAAGTTCAGAATGTAGAGAATGCTATTATAGCCGCCGATGATATTGAGGTTGGATACGGAAATAAAATTCCGTTGTGGTTGTTTGGGTTTTTGTATTGAGGGAGCAAAAACCTTCAAGGTTTTCGAAACCTTGGAGGTTTAACTTCGGGGCACGCGTGGTGCCGGTAAGCATACCAACCGTTCCATCGGAACGAAAAGTGATGGGGACCTTTCATGCTGTTACCCACCACTCCTTCCTGACGGAAGGAAAAAATCATACCCAAAGTGAGGGAAGATGGTAAGATCATTTTATAGTGCGTTACTTACCGATACAAAACCGCGAAAAGATCGAATCGAGCAAATCCTCAGTCGTAATCTCGCCTGTAATCGTCCCCAGTTCTTTTAAAGCGGCCCGAAGGTCAATGGCTAACAAGTCCCCGGTCATGCCGCTGTCCAGTGCATGGATGGCACGCTGAACGTTTTCCCTGGCTTTTTGAAGGCTGTCGCGGTGGCGGGAGGAGGTGACCAGCAAACTTGACGTATCGTAATCTTTATTCTCCAGTGCTCGCTCTTTCATGATCTTTTTCAACTGCTCGATGTTTTCTCCATCCAATGCTGAGATTTTCAGATCGTAGTGGAGGCGTTGGTCTTTTGTGGTTCCACGTTTATCGCCATTATTACTTTCTGAGGTGCCGGAGAAGCTCTCCGGCGTACGTTCGACGTCCAGCTTATTTCCAACCAATAGAAAAGGTGTTTTGGAGGCTCGTTTTTGAAAGGAAGCGATCTCTTCTCGTTCATCGGGATCGATCGGCTGGGAGAGATCTTTCAGGTAAACAACCAAATCTGCCTGCTCAAAGGCTTTTTGGGATCGTTTCACGCCTTCGGCCTCAATGATATCTTCGGTTTCTCGAAGGCCGGCTGTGTCAATTAGTTTGAAGAGAAGTCCGTCAAAACTCCAGTCGGCATCGATGGTATCGCGAGTTGTTCCGGCAATGTCCGTTACAATGGCTCGTTCGGTTCCCACAAGCGTATTCAAAAGAGTCGATTTCCCGGCATTGGGCCGACCAATAAATACGGTTTTGACCCCATCTTTCACAAGCCGCCCGGTTTCATACGTATCCAGCAGACTGCGAATCTCATCATCCACTTCAACCAAGAGTTCCCGTAACTGATCTTTGTTAGCGAACTCTACGTCCTCTTCGCTGAAATCGAGCTCAAGCTCCACCATTGCGGTGGCATCAATTATTTGTTGTCGGAATTTCTTTATGTGCTCTCCAAGCTGACCTTCCAGCTGCTGGTGGGCTGCATCCACCGCTTTAATGCTTTTCGCGTGAATCAGATCGGCCACGGCTTCGGCCTGGCTTAATTCCAGTTTTCCATTCAGAAAAGCCCGCTGGGTAAATTCTCCGGGTTCAGCGGATCGAACACCCTGCGCAAGAATCGTTTCCAAAACCGCTTGTGTAACTAACACTCCACCATGACAGGAGATCTCCACCGTATCTTCTCCCGTATATGATTTGGGAGTTTGGAAAACAGTTGCCAAAACTTCATCAACTACATTTTCTTTTTTATTGATGATTTTCCCAAAATGGACAGTGTGTGATTCAACGTTAGTAAGGTTTTTTCCTTTGAAACATTGGTTCACTTTTTTAATTGCATTTTTCCCGGAGACACGAATGACAGCTATCCCCCCCTCTCCAACCGGAGTGGCAATTGCAGCAATGGGATGTTCTTGTGAGATTTCGCCAGCCATTCTATTCTTTTTTAATTCAAACATAAATATAACTGTTAATGAAGAGGATGAATAGTGTAATCAGGGATCTAAATTTAGTTTTAATTCTTTCATATACTTTTTACCGATTTACCGATTTACCGATTTACCGATTTACCGATAAACCGATCCACTACCCACTTTTCGTAATTATTGTTATATATGCTTCCTTACAAATGATAAAAGCAAAGACTTCCATGAAATACACCACATTTTTATTACTCTTACTGATCGTTCAACCCGTAGTAGCACAAGAGGCCATCGACAATGAAAACAAGCAAGCCGTCATCGGATCGATTGAAAATCAATCTGCAAATCTCAAGAAACTGAGTGATGAAATCTGGGAGCATGCTGAAATTGCGTTCAAAGAAAGTCAATCATCTGAAGCGTTGGCATCCTACGCAGAAGCGCAAGGATTTCGGGTAACACGCGGGGTCGGAGAAATCCCAACAGCTTTTACCGCAGAATATGGAAGTGGGAAGCCTGTGGTTGGAATATTAGGAGAATTCGATGCACTCCCAGGATTATCTCAAAAAACAGTTCCGCATAAAGAGCCTCTTATTGCAGGTGAACCGGGTCACGGCTGCGGACATAACTTATTTGGTGTTGCATCTCTTGGAGCAGCTACAAGCATCAAAGAGCTGATTGAAAGTGGTGAATTTGGGGGGACGATTCGGTTTTACGGCACTCCGGCCGAGGAGAAATTTTTCGGTAAACTTTGGATGATCCGAGCCGGGTTGTTTGATGATGTGGATGTTGTGATGGATTGGCATCCCAGTGATGAAACCGAGGCCAATGTTCAGAGCAGTTTAGCGCTGGTGGATTTTTTGGTGGAGTATCATGGCCAGGCGGCTCATGCTTCCGGTGATCCCTGGAACGGACGAAGTGCCTCCGATGCGCTTGAGTTATATACCGACGGGATCAATATGTATCGAGAGCATATCAAACCGACGGTGCGGATTCATTACCACATCCAGGATGCCGGGAAAGTGGTGAATGTAGTTCCTGATTACTCCAAAATCTGGACACGCGTTCGGGATACCCGGCGCGAAGGAATGCAGCAAGTGTGGGACCAGGTAGAGAAAATTGCAGAAGGCGCTGCGATGATGGCCAATGTAGATTACAAAATTACATTGATTTCCGGCATTCACGAAGTACTCCCAAATCGAACCGGTGGTGCCGCCCTACAAAAGAACTTGGAGGCTCTCGGAACGATCGATTACACAGAGCAGGAGAAAGGGTTTGCAAAACAGATTCAACTGGCAACGGATAGTGATACAGTAGGAATTGATATGCAGATCAATCCCATGAAAGAAACCGCCGAGCATCCCATGGGCGGTTCGACTGACGTAGGGGATGTGAGTTTTGTGGCTCCAACAATCCGGCTTGGAGTCACAACCGCTCCCAAAGGAACCCCCTGGCATTCATGGGCGGTTGTAGCAGCCGGCGGGATGTCCATTGGCCATAAAGGAATGGTTTACGCATCCAAAGCACTGGCGTTGACGATGGTTGATCTGTTTGAGAATCCCGAATTAATTGATGATGTAAAAGCCGAATTTTATGAGCGAAAAGGGGACTATGTGTATGAAGGAATGGTGCCACCCGGTCCGCCGCCACTGGATTTTGAGCAGTAAGAAAATGTGGAAACGGGTTGTTCGCTTTATAAATTCTATATTTGAAGCATATTAAGTGAGTAGAGGAACAACTTAATTACGTCTTATTCCTGGCTTGTATTATGATTAATTATACTTTCAGGTAAGATGTTATTGCTTTGAATCGTCATGATAATAAAAGAATCCGTTTTCATTTCTGAACAGAAAGGTGAGCCATGCAATCTGAAAAAAAATATTCTGTTATATTTTTACTCCTGTTCCTGATCATGGGAAGCTGCGATACTGTAAATGAACGGCTTAGTAGCGAAGATCAAAATTTCCGGCAGCCTTCATTTTCCGAAGATTGGATTATTCCGAAAGACGATATCATTCATGTTACAGGATTAGATGGGATCGTTTCAATTGACGAACCAGATTTTGCCCATGTCAGCGACATCGATTTTGTAGATGACAAACGGCTTATTGAAGGTGTTAAGATTGAAGGTAGATTAAGAGCGTATCCCCACCAGGTATTGGATTGGCATGAGATTGTGAATGATCGTATAGGCGATACCTCCCTGGCAATAACTTATTGCCCTCTTACCGGTACGGGTATTGCCTGGAATCGAAAGAACATGGAATTTGGAATTTCCGGACTATTGTATCACGGTAATATGGTTCCCTACGATCGCCAGACCTTCAGCAGATATTCACAAATGCAGTTGCGGGCGGTTAATGGGCCAATGGCAGGTACCAGGCTGGAAACCTACCCGGTACTTCAAACTACATGGGAAACCTGGAAGGCAATGTACCCGAATTCGGATGTACTAACCAGGAATACAGGCCACTCGTACAATTATAGGGGATTTGCCTACGGAGAGGAGTATTTTGAAGAAAATTCGGCAACCAACTTTCCGATCAGAAACCCGGACGACCGATTGCCTAAGAAAAAAAGAGTTCATGGAGTTATGGGCGGAGTAAGGGTTGATGAGAATACAGAAGTTCGGGTATATGTTATTGACCGGATGAAATCCGGAATTGAGGTTATTGAGGATGATTTTTTGGGGAATGAAATTGTTATTGTTGGCAGCAGAGAGAAAAAATTTACCATTTCTTATCAAAGAACCCTGCCGGGAGGACCATTACTGCAATTCGAAGCGGTACAAGACGCACTTCCGGTTGTTATGAAAGACCAGGAAGGAAATTTCTGGGATGTTTTCGGATATGCGGTTGAAGGACCGCGCGTCGGAAGCCAGTTAACCCCGACAAAATCCTATACGGGATACTGGTTTGCATGGGCCGATTTTTTTCCGGGACTTGAAATTTATGGCGAAGGGGACTAAATACCCTGAAACCAATAACCGGTATTCGCTTAGCATTAATAAGGGATTGCTGGCAATGTAGTCCAGCCTTTAAGTTGGAACACACTACCATTCATGGGCGGTGGTTGCAACCGGTGGAATATCTATTGGCCACAAAGGAATGGTGTATGCATCCAAGGCACTGGCGATGACGATGGTTGATCTGTTTGAGAATCCCGAGTTGATTGTATAAGTAAAAGCCGAATTCAACGAGCGAAAAGGTGATTATGTGTATGAAGGGATGGTTCCTCCGGGGCCGCCGCCTTTAAATTTTGAGCAGTGATAGAGTATAAAATATGCTAATAGGTTTTTCGTTTTATATATTCTTTAGATAAATATATAATCAATACATTTAGTTATGGCGCTCAGCATAAAAAACTCTGAAGTTGATCGGTTGGCTCGTGAGCTCTCAAAGGCGACGGGAGAAACTATTACTGAAGCTATTTCTAAGGCATTAAAAGAACGTTTGGAGAGGGAAACCGGAAAACCAAAAGGCAAGCATTTTCGAGAGGAGATTGAACGAATCCAAAATCGTATTCAACGCTTATCCCGTTTAGATGATCGTTCTGATGAAGAAATTTTAGGTTACGATAAACACGGTTTGCCGACTTAAAATGATCTTAGATACATCTGCAATCATTGCTGTTCTTCAAAATGAGCCAGAGTCTGATGGACTAATTTCTTCAATGCAAAATGCGGAAAAGCTACGAATATCAGTAGCTTCTGTAGTTGAAGCAGGAATTGTTATGTATGCCAGATATGGAGACGCCGGTGAATTGGAGATTGATCAATTTATACATCGACTAAACATCTCGATTGTACCGGTAACTGCTGAACAGGCGGATCTGGCTCGATCTGCATATCGAAAATACGGTAAAGGAATTCATCCGGCTGGATTGAATTATGGTGACTGCTTTTCGTACGCTTTGGCCATTTCTCTCCAGGAAAAGCTCCTGTTTGTTGGTGAAGACTTTTCAAAAACTGACGTTGAAATGGCATAAACCAATCCACAGAAATCCACTGATGGTTCTTCGGTGACTATCAAAATCAAGGCGAAAGCCTCTTAATTACCCAATCTCCATCCTCAAGAGAATAGCAAATGCGGTCGTGAAGTCGGTTCAAACGTCCCTGCCAAAATTCGATTCGATGCGGTATAATCCGAAATCCTCCCCAATGCGGTGGCCGCGGGATGTCATCGCCAAATTTCTCTTCATACTCCTTCATCTCTTCTTTAAGAACAGCTCTGGATTCAACTTCCTCGCTTTGACTTGAGGCCCATGCACCCAACTGACTTGCAACAGGCCGCGATTTAAAATATTCATCGGACTGGGTTTCAGGTACTTTTTGTGCGTTTCCTTCAACATGGATCTGTCGCATCAATTCGGGCCAAAACAAAGTCATGGATACCCTCGAGTTATTTTGGATATGATGCCCTTTCCGGCTTTTGTAATTGGTGTAAAATACAAATCCGCTCTCATCAAACTCTTTCAGCAAAACGGTTCTTGTAGAGGGTTGTCCGTCTTCACTTACGGTCGAAAGAGTCATTGCGTTGGCATCAAGAGAGACATCCCGGACAGCTTTTTCGAACCACGTTGAAAATTGCTTGAATGGATTGGGGGCAACTGATTCCTTATCAAGCGGTATTCCCTCATATTCACGACGGATCATGGCAATAGCTTGCTTGGTATCTTTTAATTCTTCCCTTGCGGGAGTCCATCGTTTTATGAATCTGGAAATTTTTCCCATGTCAGAGTTATTAAATTGTACCAGCTATCGTTTGAGTAATCTGAGCAGAAGTAATTATGGTAGCTGCATCATTCATCCGATGACTCTATGGATATTTCGTTAGAAATTAAGGGATTTTCCGCAAACTGATAATCGCGGACTGGTTTGCCGCCGATCAAATGTTCTTGAATGATACGCTCCAGTGCATCGGGCGAACAGGAGTGATACCAGACGCCTTCAGGATAAACAACTGCAATCGGTCCGCGTTTGCAAACCCGTAAACAGTTAGCTTTGGTTCGATAAACACCACCCTGTTTGTGAAGGTTCAGCTCCTTGAGACGTTTTTTCAGGAATTTCCATGATTTTAAACCAATCTCCTTTTTGCAGCATTTCGGTTTGGTTTGATCTGCACACAAAAAAATATGTCGTTTGATGGTAGGGATATGAAGCTTCTCAGCTTCTTTTCGGGCCTTTTTGTTCATCTTTAAGAGTTATATGAGAGTACAAATTTCAATCCAAAAGATAGGATGAATTTTGATTAATTATGAAAACGAATATAGAGAGGATGCGAAAAAACAAGATATGTTTCAGCAGTATTAAGTCCTTTCAGGGTTGATGTGACCAGTCACTTCCATCGTCCATAGTGCACAGCGCTATGCTGTTGATCTTGCTCTGTTGGTGCACAAATAAATTATCGGTGAATATCAATATTAAAAATCAAATTAAAAGCGTTTTCAGTCCGAAAAGTTGTGTTCACCACTAAAATAAGAGTAATCAATTCTGTAATTTGGGCGAAGAGAAATAGATTTGAATGAAAAGAGAGTAGAATAATGTCGAAAGTAAAATGGGCGGGTTTAATTTTGGGACTGATTGGTTTTTGCCTGCCCCTGTTTGTGAGTTTTCCGGGACTATCACTGGCTGGCCATTTTGCGATGAGTATTTTTTTGTTGGCTGCTGTTTTTTGGATGTTTGAAACTATTCCCATCTATTCTACATCTATTCTTGTGATTTTGGCCGAGGTAATCCTTCTCAGTTCACAAGGATTTATTGATTACAGCAGCACATCATATAGTCCATTGTCATACACTGAGTTTCTGTCAACGCTGGCAGATCCCATCATCATTCTCTTTTTAGGAGGATTTATTCTGGCTGATGCATCTGTGAAATACGATTTCGATAAAAGTATGACGCGATACCTCCTCCAGCCTTTTGGTTCGAGGACAAGTATGATGGTGCTCGGCCTGATGCTTGTGACCGGTTTTCTGTCAGCATTTATGAGCAATACCGCTACAACTGCAATGATGATTACAGTGATCCTGCCAATCGTAGCCAAAATGGAACCCGGTGACCCGGCACGAATCGGGATGGCGCTCAGTGTTCCTTTTGCGGCTAATATCGGGGGGATGGCTACTCCAATTGGCACGCCACCCAATGCGGTAGTTATAGCAGCCCTCAATCAACAGGGGATGGAAGTGGAATTCAGCAGCTGGATGATCTATGCGGCACCCCTTGCCATTGTAATGCTTCTCATTGCCTGGCAGATATTGATTCGATTATATCCGCCGGACATGGATGCCATCTCCCTAAACCTGGAAGGTAAATTGAAAACGTCGACCGGTGCCTTGATACTTTACGCCACGTTCGCAGTAACTGTATTGCTTTGGGTAACGGAAAGCCTTCACGGGATTAAGAGTGCGATTGTCGCCCTTATACCGGTTGCCGTTTTAACACTGACATCAACTTTTCAAAAAGAAGATATACGAAAACTACCGTGGGAAGTGCTTTGGCTGATTGCAGGTGGAATTTCACTTGGCATTGCGATGAAAGAAACCGGACTTGCCGAATGGATGGTCGGTGCAATTTCATGGGATCAATTTGGTTACCTGGCGCTGCTTGCGGTTTTTGCAACAGTGGCTTTGACGATGTCGAACTTCCTTTCAAATACAGTGACGGCTTCCCTGCTGATACCTCTTGCCATAACGCTGGTAACTTCCGGTATTTTACAGGGAACCGCCGGTATGATGATGATTGGATTGGTGATTGCACTCGGCTCCAGTTTTGCTATGATCCTGCCCATATCAACACCTCCGAATGCCATCGCTGTTAGTACGGGCATGCTGAAAACTAAAAATATGATCACGGCAGGCTTGATTATCGGATTGATAGGGCTTGGATTTATCCTGCTGCTATCGATGATTTATTGGCCTTATTTGATTTAATTAAAGAACACTATGGAAACAAAAATCTACATTTTGGTGGTTGAAGATGAACCTGAAGTACTGGATGCTATTGTTCGGGACATCTCAGCATTTGAATCGCATTTTGTTATTGAGATGGCCGATACGGCTGAGGAAGCACGTGAGATTATCCAGTCAATTTTTGATGATGGAAATCAGATCGGGTTGATTTTATGCGATCACGTATTGCCGGGCGATAATGGCGTTGAACTACTGGTGGAGATGCAGCATGATCCTCAAACTGAATCAACTCAAAAAGTTTTAATTACCGGACAGGCAGGGCTGGATGAAACGGTTCGGGCGGTGAATGAAGCAGATCTGAAGCACTACATCGCCAAACCCTGGGAGAAGGAGAAGCTGGTTGAAATCGTCAAAGATCAGTTGACAGAATATGTGCTGGAACATGTTTCGAATCCGATGCAGTTTATGGCTGTTTTGGACGGTGAAAGAATTGCGGAACAGATCAGGAAAGCAAAAAGTGTAACGGATAATTAGATCTCTTTATGAGTTTTAAATTCAGCAAACGGTGGATCGAAGATAAAGAGCTTGTTACTCAACTTATCAAAAGGGTGTTTGATGAAACAGGCAAGTCGGAAAAATTTGTTCACAAAATAGATAAAGACGTTACTCTTTTCAGGGAGGGAGATGTTCTGAATGATATCTACATCCTTCTGGAGGGCGTTGTTGTACTGCATAAAAAGAAACCGAAGACAGATATCGATTACCCGGTTATACGCCTGGAGCATGGATCACTAATCGGAATTATTGCGTTTACAACCGGGAAACCTTCACTTACCACAGCCATCACAACGGAGCCCTCAACTGTACTTAAAATTCCGGATCTGGAAATCCGATCTCTGCTGGAACGCGATGATAGAATGAAGGAGTATATTGATGAAATTATCCTGGCGAATCTTTCGGATCGATTTAAAACGAACATCAGCCTGCAGATGAAGCTGGATTCGGTCAATAATAAATTGAGAAAAGAGAGGAATGAACTTAAAAAGGCATACCAGGATCTGAAGGAAGCCCAGGATCGTTTGATATACCAGGAAAAAATGGCCACGCTGGGTCAGTTAGTTGCGGGATTTGCTCATGAGGTTAACAATCCAACAGCTTCACTGTTGAGATCTACGGAAACACTTGAAAATCGCATCTCTGAACTGATGAAACAAAATGACCGGGAGCCGGATAAACAGTCGTTCGTTCGAAGTCTTTATGAATCCGGTAAAAAATCCGGGTATCCAGATACGGCTACGCTCCGAAAACGGTCGTCTGAGTTACGTAAAGAATTTGAAGGAGCAAAAGCTTCACAGATTCGTCTATTAGCCCAGATACCCCCGGAACTTCTTTCCAACTTCAAATCTATGACAAATAATCCCGAGGAGATGGATATTTATCTGCAGTATTTTGAGCTGGGCAAAATGTTTCAAAATATCGAATCGGCCGGTAATCGAATTTCCGGTTTAGTGAAAAGCCTGAAGAGCTACAGCCGCACCGATACCGACAAAGAGTGGGAGTTGATTGATATTCGTGAAGGAATCCACGATACGCTTCAACTGACAAGCAACCGGATAAAATATTACGACATCCAGATTAACCTGGAGGAAGTTCCCAAAATTCGCGCAAATCCGGCAGCACTGAACCAGGTTTGGACGAACATCATTCTGAATGCTGCGGATGCAATGGGGAAAAATGGCTCATTAGATATCTACTGCACTGCCGAGGATGATCATATCAGAGTAAGGATTAAAGATTTAGGCCCCGGCATCCCTGAAGAGATTATTTATAATATTTTTGATTCCAACTTCTCGACTAAAAAATCTGATGTGAAATTTGGTCTCGGCCTTGGCCTTTCCATTTCAAGAGATATCATAAAGCAGCACGGCGGAACCATTTCTGCAAGGAATGATCCCGATGGTGGGGCTGTGTTTACGGTTACGCTTCCGATCAGGAAATAGGTATTGAGAGGGAGTAAAAGCCCGCTGCAATCTCAGGCAACATTTATTCGGTAAAGTTCAGGGTTAGATTACCATATTATCAACCCAAAATTGTTCAGCAAGCATAACAGGAAACTTCCATCTGAAATAGATGTATATAGGTACGTAAGAGATCTTGCGTGTATTACAAACAGATACTATAAAAAAAGTGACGGATAATCACTTTCATGCTCAATTCGTTATACATGCAAATTAAATAACCATCAACATGAGTAGTAAAAGATCAATCATTTTGATATTCCCAACATTTTTCTTGGCATTACTTTTAGCCACCTGTCAATCAGACGTTACAGGTCCGGGTGAAATTCATGGCGAACTTCCAAGAGAGCTCACCGCATTAGAAAAGCAGCTCGTTGAAGCCGATCAGTCATTCAGTTATGATATTTTTCGGCAAACCGTTTCGTACGACAATGAGGAAGAGAATTTGTTTATCTCGCCGTTGAGTATATCCACCGCTCTGGCTATGACGCTAAACGGTGCTGAAGGAGAAACGCTTGATCAGATGAAAGAAGCACTGCATTTAAATGGAATGGAAACTGGTGAGATTAATGAGGCATTTCAATCACTGATCGAGCTTTTGGTATCGGTAGATCCCAAAGTGACAATGAAAATTGCGAACTCCGTTTGGCATGATCAATCACTTGATGTGGAAGAAGATTTCCTTCAGCGACTGGAAAATTTTTATGATGCGGAAGTTGCCGGTCTGGATTTTAAGGATTCGGGATCGGTGGATACGATCAACAGCTGGGTGAATGAAAATACAGAGGGTAAAATTGAAAAGATTATAGACCGAATTCCACCTGAGATGGTAATGTACCTGATCAATGCAATCTACTTTAAAGGAGATTGGCTTAGCAAGTTTGATAAAGATGAGACCCGCAAAGCCGATTTTCATCTTGAAAGCGGCGAAACGGTTCAGGTTGAAATGATGAGTCAAAAAGAGAGATATGCGGTCAATTTTTCTGAGGAGGTTAGGATGATTGAGCTTCCTTACGGGGACAGCCTATTCACTATGAGCGTTCTGATGCCGGGTGATCCGGAAATGCCGCTCAATCAATTTATTGAAGAAGAGATAACCAAGGAAAACCTGGTAAAATGGAGATCAAATCTTAGGATTTCAGAGGTTCCACTTGAACTTCCAAAATTTGAGATGGAATATGAGATCACCTATAACGATATTCTAAAGTCGATGGGTATGGAAAAAGCGTTTGATGAGGGAGCGGCTGATTTCTCCGGTATAGCGGATGTTTCTCCGCAGAATCTCTTTATCAGTGAAGTAAAGCACAAAACATTTGTAAGTGTGGATGAAGAGGGTACAGAAGCTGCAGCCGTAACTTCAGTGGGTGTAGGGGTTACATCTTTGCCACCTTCGATGATTGTTAATCGCCCGTTTGTATTTATTATCCATGAGAGAGAAAGTGGCACAAACCTCTTTATGGGTAAAGTGAAAGATCCGTCCGTGTTGTAAAGCTATTAAAGACCCGTTGGTATGATTTATTTAAACTAAGTATAAACTGACCCTTAGAGTATGATATTTGACAAAAATTGCCGTTTATAAGCGTGTAAATACAGAATAAAACGGAGGAACAATTATGGATAAACCAACTACATGTCCACAATGTGGAGCAACGGCAGTTGATAAATGCCAAATGGAAGAGCAAAAGCAGGATGACTGCATCCGAGGTTAATCGATGAAATATTTCGAATGAAAAGCCGTCCTAATTTTCGGGATGGCTTTTTCTTTTTGATGAGTATTCTTCATCATATCATTTAAAGAAAAAACCACTGTCTACCTAAAACAGAGAAAGATCTTTAGCCTCAGTTGTAAATGGTAGGGACGGTGAGTGTAATCACATCGCAGAAAGCTCTTCAAGGCCAATTCTTCCCTCATAGTACGCTTTTCCTACAACCACTCCGTAGATGTTAAGTGAGATAAGCTCTTTAAGGTCATCAATTTTTGATACTCCCCCTGAAGCAATCCAATGCAATTCCGGAAATTCATGTTGCAGGTTTTGATACATCACAACATTTGGGCCGCTAAGCATCCCATCTCTTGCAATATCCGTACTGAGAACTGTTTGGAGTCCGGCATCGATCATTGGTTTTAGAAACTCGGCTATCGATTTGTCTGAGGTTTCCAGCCATCCACCATAGGCCATTTTTCCATCTTTAAGATCTAATCCAAGTATCATCTGTTCGGGATAATTGTTAATAGCCTGGATCCATTCTTTAGGTTTTTTTACCGCCATAGATGAGCAAATGATACCGCTCAATCCAGCTTCCAGAAGTAGCTCAACGTCTGCTTTAGATCGAACGCCACCGCCGGTTTGAACAGAAAGTCCTGTTCTATCAATGATTTTTTGGATGAGAGGGAGGTTTTCAAACTTACCACTTTTAGCCCCATTCAGATCTACTACATGAATATGATTGAATCCGGACTCTTTAAATTTCGAAGCTTCTTGAACCGGGTTATCGTTGTAAACTGTCTTTTTTTGATAATTTCCTTTCTGAAGGCGAACGACCTGGCCGTCGAGCAGATCAATGGCGGGAATGATTTTCATAGATAATTTATAGATTTTCTTATAGAAAAGATCCTCGAAGTCTTTGAAGACTTGAATCCAATATCAGGAACTATTCACCATATCCAAAAAATTCTGCAGCAATAGCGAGCCAACTTGTCCCGATTTTTCAGGATGAAATTGTACACCAATGAAATTGTCTTTGTTGGTTACAGCAGTAAATTTTTCAATGTAGTCGCATGTGGCAAGAGTGTGCTCGCTTTGGGGAGCATAATACCCGTGCACGTAATAGAGAAAGTGTTTGTTCTCAATTCCTCTGAGAATCGGGTGTTTTTTTACCGATTCGAACTTATTCCAGCCCATATGAGGAACCTTAGCTTTTGAAGAATCAAACCTTTTCAGTCTTCCGGGGATAATTCCCAAAGCCTTACAATCCCCCTCTTCAGATGACTCATAAAATAACTGCATGCCCAGACAGATTCCAAGTACTGGTTTTTTGGTATTCTTCAGCCAAACATCCAGATCTTTAGATCGCAGATCATCCATCGCTGCTGCTGCATGACCCACACCCGGGAAGATAATTGCATCCACACTTTCCAGTTCCTCTAAATTGTCTGTAATTATATAATCGGCATGAAGTCTGTCTAATGCGTTCGAGACAGACGCTAAATTACCCGCCTGGTATTTTATTATTCCTATCATTTCGTTGAGTGAAAAGGCAAAGGTGAAAAGTGAGAAGTGCGTTTCGGGGATAGTAAATAATCATTCTGAAGTTGACTCAAAATCTCCTTCTGCGTTAAAGCCAAGAGATCATGAGTCAATCTTAGTATCAAGCCGAGGATACTTTCCAGTTTTGCTTTTTGACTTCTCAAAATAAAATTAAATCGTTCCTTTAGTTGTGGGTAAAATTCCTTTGATTCGTTCGTTGCGGCTGACAGAAAATCTCAGCGCTTTGGCGAATCCTTTAAAAATGGCTTCAATAATGTGATGCTCATTTTTTCCATCTGCTGAAACATGCAGGGTGGCGCGTGCGTTCATTGCAAGCGAATAAAAAAAGTGCTCCAGCATCTCTGTTGGAAAATCACCAACATATTCACGATTCAGCTGAACCTTCCATTCAAGGTAAGGACGATCAGAAAGGTCGATGGAAACATTGGCCTGTGCCTCATCCATCGGGAGGGCAAATCCATACCGCTGGATACCTGCTTTGTTGTCAGAAATTGCTTCGCGAATAGCCTGTCCTAACGCGATGGCGGTATCCTCAATTGAGTGATGTTCATCCACTTCCAGGTCTCCGTCGCATCTTATTTCGAGATCCACCAATCCGTGACGCGCGATCTGTTCCAGCATGTGATCAAAAAAGTTCAACCCGGTTTTGATTGAACTCTTCCCCGTTCCATCCAGGTTTATTGAAACAGAAATATCCGTCTCTTTAGTATTTCGTTCGATCAGAGCCTTTCGGCTTGGAAATAATATTTTATGGCTTATAGTTGTCCAGTCATCCGATTCTTCAACAATTGTTTCATCGATGATAAACTGGAAGGATTGCTTTTTTTGTATCCATCCATCTGCATGTTCAGAATCAAAATCACCCACTTGGATTTCTTCATTTTTTATCAGTTCGATTTGTTGATCTGAGAGAGAGTCAGAATCAAAAGAGAGTTCAGCATCATTTTCCTGCAGATATCTCATCGCAAAAAGTGCACCGGATGGAAGCAACGAATCAGAATTGCTGTTTAAAGCTGTACCATCAATCCAGATTTTCATACAAGGACCTCCTTCAATGTTTTGAGGAAACGCACATTTTCATCCGGCATGCCAATGGTCACACGAAGGCAGTCTTCGCAAAGCGGTTCATTGCCCCTGTATCGAACAATTACACCTCGATTTGCTAATTTTTTATAGATCTCTTTTGCGTTTTGAATCTTGAAGAGAA
>Ga0102943_1000604_pt1 | contig 24083 bp, 19 predicted proteins | sample SalPonC_black_MG_FD_78174 | JGI IMG/M metagenome (GOLD analysis project Ga0102943, IMG submission 78174) | Salt pond soil microbial communities from South San Francisco under conditions of wetland restoration - Salt Pond MetaG... | ecosystem: Environmental > Aquatic > Marine > Intertidal zone >...
CATCAAACGGGCGTTTGAACTCACTCTGTTTGCACTCTTCGCTGCAGCAGCCATCCTTGATTTGTGCACCTTCCTCTGAGCAGACAAACAGTTTATTACACTCCATGTTCGCACAGTTGATGTAGCTGTCAGCGGGCTTACCGGTAATTTCGCACCTTGCAATAGGTTGTAAATTATCTTTATTAACCGGTACCACGAGGCGATCATCAAACACAAAGCATTTGCCTTCGAAATGTTCACCACCCTCCTCCCTGGCATATCGTAAAATTCCGCCGTGGAGCTGATTCACATCATCCCAGCCTTTCTGCTTCATCAGAACAGAAAACTTTTCGCAACGAATTCCGCCGGTGCAGTACATCAGCACTTTTTTATCTTTGGGAATCTCCTCTTCAGCCTCTTCCAGCCATTGGGGAAAATCATAAAAGTTATCTACGTCGGGTGTCATCGCTCCTTCAAAATGTCCCACTTTTGATTCGTAGTTATTTCTTACGTCGATCATCACATAATCGTCCCGATTTTCAATCACCTTTCGCCACTCCTCCGGTTCCATGTAATTTCCGCCGTTTTCCGGATTCAGCCCATCCATATGAATAGCCACAAGTTCATCGCGCACTTTGCAGATCAGTTTTGCGAATGGAACAGTGTCATCCTCGTCGGTTTTAAACTGTGTATCCTCAAAACCTTCGATACTCCACAAGAACTCTTTATAGTTCTGAATTTGTTCGGGTGTACCGCCCAATGTACCATTAATTCCCTCTTGCCCGATATACACTCGCCCCTTCACACCAAGATCTTTCATCTTTTGCTTATGTTCTTTGCAAAATGTTTCAGGATCTTCTATCGGCTCAAAATTGTAGTAAAGAATAACTTCGTATTTCATAAATAATTCAGACAGTTGTAAATAGTATTCGTTAAACCCTTCGCGAATTCATAATTTACGATGATTTCAAATAAGTTTTAAACTCTCTCTCCGTTTGGAAACCATGACTTATATTTTCAAACAGATCGGTTTCATTACACTCCTTTGTGTGATCTTGCTTACAGAGCTCTCCCCTCTGCTGCAAGCTCAAAGTCATCAACATGTCAATGGATTGAATCATCCGGTCCTTTCTGCCATCAACCGGGAAGTTCAGTCGGGGAATATTTCAAGGGGTGAGGCAATGCTGCAATCAATTTATGCGGGTTTTGCACCTGAACGGTTAAATGTAAAGTATCAAACTGAGATTAGAGAGAACCCTCCAATCCGCTGCTTGACTCCCGTTATGATGGAGTTTGAAAGATTACGAGATGATTTGAATCCTGCCATCGTAAAAGAAATTGAATCGATAACCTCCCCAGGATCTTCTTTTGATATGCTATCGCATATCTCACCATCCGGTAATTTTATTCTTCATTACGAAGTTGAGGGCGAAGATGCCGTTCCGCTTGAAGATACGGATAACTCCGGTATTCCCGACTACATTGAAAAAGCCGCATTTGCCGCCGATTCATCCTACCGGCACGAAGTTGAAAACATGGGCTTTATGGATTTTTTAAAATCTGATCCGTATGAAATCTATTTTTTGAATTTTGGATTTTATGGAACCACACGCTCATCGGGATCAACGACCTCTATTAACATCCACAGTAATTTTGAAGGATTCCCTGAAAATACTCATCCGGAAGGAAATCAAATTGGAGCCTTGTATGCAACTATGGCTCATGAAATTAAACATGCCATCCAGTACGCAAATAACCGCTGGAAAGGTGAGTCCGGGAATACAGCATGGTCAGAAATGGATGCTACCCTGATGGAGGAGATCGTATTTGATGATGTGAATGACTATTACAATTACATCATGCAGTATGATGATGAACAAAACGATTGGGACCATGGAAAAGCCCGGTCCTCATCCATTTTTGGAAATCCAGGTAATCCTATTCCAGTACCCTATGATCACGTAAGCTGGATGCTTTATTTTTTTGAAACGTTTGGCGCAACGTTTTGGGTAGATGTTTGGAATATTATCCGAACCGATTACCTGAATACAGATAACAGCGAAAATTTGATACCATTTGTCGACGCCGTGAGCCAGGCATTGGAATTGTATGAAACAAATTTCCCACAGGAGCACCTGATGAATCATATGTGGCATATGGTGGCCGGACCCAATTTTATGACACCCGGTTTTGGATTTGATGAGAGCGCAGAGTATCCAACAGCAAATTTTTCTAAAACTCTCACACAACCGCCGGACAGCGTTACAAATCGGTATTTACGCTCTCATGCCGCAGATTACCTGGAGGTTGTACCATCAAACATTACACCCGGTCAGCCTTCTATTTTCCTGGAATCGGACATCAATGGTATCGGGATTGGTGTTGTTGGTTTTTTTAAGAACGGGGAGATCGATATTGAGTTTATGGCGAATCCAAATTCCAGTTCACAATCGCTTCAAACCACATGGTCTTGGGATGATCTGGTTGATATGCGAATTGCGGTCGTTAATACCCAAAGAGAAAGTAGCGGTACATATAATTTAACTGTCAGCTCTACGATTCCGGAAAAAGATACGATTACGCAAAACTATCCAAATCCTTTTAACCCCGTTACCACCATTGAATTTGCTCTCACCGAACGAAAGGATGTGGTTGTTGAGGTGTATGATCGAATCGGCCGAAAAATTTCAACACTGGTTGACGAGCAGCTCGGCCGGGGATTTCATACCGTTCGGTTCGATGGAACCGGCTTGGCATCAGGAGTTTATTTCTACAGAATTGTAACTAACCAAGCTGCCGTAACGCGAAAAATGGTATTGGTGAAATAGCTCAGCTGAATATATTCTCAATCAAGAGAGCAATTCAACAATCAAGTGATCGGATATCTTCAAGCCATCCGAAGTCATTTTTAGAGTACTGTTTTCTTTTACCATGAATCCCTTCTGAACCTGATTTTCAATCCATTGCCACTGTGAATCAGTGAAGCTGTATCCATAACTCTCTTTAAGATCTCTTTCAGAAACTCCCCATTTTGTTCGAAGTCCCAACATTAATCGCTCTTCCGCGAGTGTATTATTTGATAAAGTTTCTTCATCCTCTCGATAATCCTCAGGGGCTTCATTCAGATACTTTTTGAGATTGGCTTCATTTTTCCAGCGGTTTGCCCCTGACTCATCCCACCAAAAAGAGTGAGCAGACGGCCCGAACCCGATATAATTTTCATGATTCCAGTAATTACTGTTATGAACCGCCTCCTTTCCGGGCTTGCAAAAATTGCTTACCTCGTATTGCCCTATTCCGGCTATTGCCAATTGAGCACGAACCACATCAAATTGCTCCGACACGCGGTCATCATCCGGCTGATCAATCCGCCCAAGTTGCACCTGTTTTCCAAGCCTGGTCTTGGGTTCTACAGTCAGTGAATAAGCGGAAATATGAGGTGGATCGAAACTGAGAAGTTTGTCAATATCTTGCTCCAAAGTTTCTACTGATTGGCCGGGATTTCCGTAAATAAGATCGGCTGTAAAGGTTGGAAAACCCGTTTTTTGTAACGCTTCAAGTGCAGAAAAAGCTTCTTCCGGGTTATGTGCCCGGTGCATGAATTCCAGCAGTTTCTTGTCAAATGACTGAACACCCATGCTGGCCCGGTTTATTCCTAAATCCTGGATCATGGCCAGATAATCCCCGGTAACATCATCCGGGTTTAGCTCCATCGTAATTTCTACAGCATCAATATCAAATACCGAGTGTAGTGCTCCAAAAATGCTCTCAAGCTGCTTGTTATTTAGAAGTGAGGGGGTTCCTCCACCCAGATATATTGTACGGACTATCTCCTCTGAAAATTTAGTATCACCGTAAGAATTGATTTCAGATAAAAGAGCGTCCACAAAGGGTTGACGAAGTTTGTTTCGCGTAAGAAAATAGAAATCGCAGTAACTGCATGCTTGTTTGCAGAATGGTATATGGATGTAGATTCCGGACATTTTTCAGATTGGTGATTCTTAAACCCGCGAAGTTTCCTTTAAGCATAAGTAATTATTCCAAATGAGATGAACTTTAAAAAAAACTTCGCGGGTTTCTCTCACTCTTTAGCTTTATAAAAAGGATTTTCATCATATTTGTCTACCTGGAGATATGTACGCTGGTATTTCACGTAATTTTCTGCATTCTGAGCGATATGCTGAATCTCTTCGTCCGTAAGTTCTCTCACTTTTTTTGCCGGCGTACCCATATATAAAAATCCGGATTCCAGTTTTTTCCCGGGCGGCACAAGGCTGCCGGCGGCTATCATCACATCCGGTTCTATAACCACATCATCCAGAATTGTTGCCTGGATACCCACTAAAACTCTGTCGTAAATAGTACATCCGTGAATTGTGGCATTATGGCCGATAGTAACCTGGTTTCCCAACTTGGTTGGATTGGTTTGGTTGGTTACGTGGATACAACTGTTATCCTGGATATTGCTTTTTTCTCCGATCTCGATCCAATTTACATCTCCCCTGATCGTCACATTAAACCAAATGGAACTCTCACTGCCAATGGTCACATCCCCAATGATATCTGCACTGGGTGCCACAAACACACTATCATCAAACTTTGGAGATTTATTTAAAAATTCGTAGATCATATTGAGATTTTTTGAATACCGAACACCGAATATCCAATTATGAATGTCGAATAAAAAACAGTTCGACATTCGGTGTTCATGATTGGTTATTCAATATTCCTTAGCCATCAGAGCGGTACATATAAAGTTCAACAATCGCTTTAAACTGCTCGTAACTTTGGGGATTCTGTCGCAGTTTCTGGCCGTTCATAAAATAGGTTGGCGTTGAATTTACTGTTCGTCTCAATCCCTCTTGAAGCTGACTGTTCACTCTTTGCCGGATCTCTTCAGACTCAATATCGTTTTCAAATTGATCCATATTCAACCCGATTTGCTCAGCAAAATCAAAAAAATACTCACGGGCTCCACCTTGAGACCACTCTTCCTGGTACTCAAATACCAGGTCGTGCATTTGTTCAAATTTACCCTGTTTGCGTGCTGCCTCTGTGGCTCTAGCAGCAAGGTCAGCAAATTGATGTCCTCTCAATGGAAAATGACGGTACTCAATCTCAATCATATCACCATACTCAGCTTTGAGCTGTTCTTCCAGAGGAATATAAACCTTACAGGCCGGGCACTGGTAATCACTGTATTTTAAAATTCTGACTTCCTGTGCTTGGCGCGGAGTATTATCCTGCGTTTGAGTGGATGAATTTCCAAAAACACCTCCATAATACAAGGCTGTAATGGCAACCCCGATAAAGGCAATAAATGCAACTGATTGTATTACTTTTTTATTCATATTAGATAATTTCTGATTTTATTTATTCAGGCCCTCCGATAGAGGCAGCTAAAGTTTACTGAAAATTATAGTGAATTACTGTACGGATTGCCCCATTTTACTTTTGTAGGCCATCGCATAAATCTTCATCTGCTTCACCATAGACGCCAATCCATTCGATCGCGTGGGTGAAAGATGCTGCTGCATCCCGATCTTCTCGATAAATTTCGGATCTGTTTGAAGTATTGTTTCCGGATTTTCACCCGAATAGAAATTCACAAGCATTGCCGCCAATCCTTTCGTGATGGCAGCATCACTATCAGCCTTAAAAATTACTTTATCATCATCTTGCTCGGTAACCAGCCATACTTGCGATTGACATCCGCGAACCAGGTTTTCCTCCACTTTATGTTCTTCATCAAGCGGTTCCAGTTTCTGCCCCAGTTTTATGATGTACTTATATCGCTCGGGCCAATCGCCCAGCAATTCAAACTGTCGTGCAATTCGATCCTGTTTTTCTTCAATAGTCATATTTCTAAGGTAAGAATTCTATGAACGGGTGTCGAATTGTTAACGAAAAAGATTAGGTTTTAGTAGATTCTTTGGCAGATGAAATCTCAGTAGAAGTAGATCCCTTAATTCCAACAACAGTTGCATTTTCGGCATCCCAGACCGGTTTAGCGTAATCAATTACTTCTGAATAGCTGCCATCTTTCATAACGATTCGGAATTGTTCCGTACTCGGCTTGCCTTCCAGCACATTTCTAAGATGGTTTTCAACTTTTTGGAAATCATTTTTATGCACTAAATCTTTCAGAAGCATGCCCTCTGCTTCATCTGTGGATATTCCTGTAATATTGGGAAAGGTTTCTGAAACATATTCAAAAACAAAATTTTCATCATCGTTTTGAACCAGCTTGTATCGAAATTCACGCATGGTGTCGAACATATTTCGATACGATTCATTTCGTTTATTGAGCATCGCCATAATTCGTTTTTGGAGAGACTTATTTTCGAAAGAAGCGCGAACAACTTTTTGATCATCTATCTCCAGCAAGCGGGTTTTCATTTTAACTTCTATGAAATTTCCTTTACTATTTTTGATTTTCAGCTCATAAGATGAACCGTCAAAATCACTGGGCTTAAATTTATCAAACCGGTGCTTGAAATTTTCAATCTGTTCATCAGTCAATAGTTCCCAAATTTTAAGCTTCTTCAACTCCTCATCATCGTACCCAATGAGGTCTCTGAACGCTTTGTTTGATGTGATGATATTGCCTTGCTCGTCGATATCAACCAATGTTTTCTTAGATTCCTCGGCAAGACTATCGAATTCAATCTTTGAATCCACAACTTTCTTTTCAGAACGTTTTCTTTCGGTAATATCGTGTTGGTAAGAAACCCAATGAGTAATCTCACCATCCTCGTTTGTAAGCGGGTGAATATCCCACTGATTGATAAATTCACTGCCATCTTTTCGATAATTCACAGTATGACCGAAAAAGGCCTGCCCCTCTTTGAGTCGTTTCTTCAGAGTATCCAACACTTTCCGATCTGTTTTGGGTCCTTGAAGCATACGCGGTGTATTACCAATTGCTTCCTCTTTTGAATAACCGGTCATCCGGGTAAATCCATCATTTACGTAGACGATTTTTGGGTCAGGTTTTTCCAGCTCAAGGGTAGTAATTACAATTGAGTCATAATCACTTCGAATAGCACTCTCTAATAAATTCAATTGTTTTTTGGCTTCCTCTCTCTCGTCGACGATATCCTGAACAAATTCAATTAGCTTTCTGTAAGATTCTTCGTCTTTACTACATGATTTTAAAAATTCTTGAATGTTTGCCATAATTTTCACGTGGTTGTGTTACTAAAAAACTCCAATTTATTGTCTGAGAGGCTGGTTTCCCAAAATTTAGCCCATATTATATTCCATAAACATGTTTTAAACACACTTTCGTTTATAAATCATTCCGAAAAAACCAATTTAGTTGAAAAAGTTAAACAATGCTTTTGTAAACATCGAATGTTTGAACTATTTGAAAGTTGATTATTAGCCCTCATTACTCACACAATGATTAAAAAAATGTTCATTTATTTCTTCATTCCTTTAAAATAATCTTGGCAATGGTTTGTAGTTGCATGTTCGAAGTACCTTCATAAATCTTTCCAATTTTAGAATCACGGTAGAATTTTTCCACCGGATACTCTTTTACATAACCGTAACCCCCAAACAGATCCACCGCCATGGAACTTACTTTTTCTGCTACTTCTGAACTGTAATATTTAGCCATGGCTGCTTCTTTCAGGAATGACTGCCCCGCTTCTTTTTTCCGGGCTGCGTTATATACCAACAGTCGTGCCATCTCCAGTTCGGTTGCCATCTTTGCCAATTGAAATTGGACCCCCTGGAACTCAGAGATAGATTTTCCAAACTGTTTGCGTTCTTTTGTATATCGAATGGTTTCGTCATATGCACCCTGTGCAATGCCAATCATCTGGGCCCCTATGCCAATTCGACCCTCATTCAGAGTTTCAATGGCTACTTTATAACCTTTCCCAACTTCACCAAGAATATTTTCCTTTGGAACTTTCACATCTTCAAATGTCAATTCACAGGTAGAACTGGCCCGTATTCCCAACTTGTTCTCTTTTTTTGAGATAGAAAAACCATCCATTCCCCGCTCCACTATAAAACAGGTGATCCCTTTATATCCTTTATCAGGATCGATATTTGCGAACACCAGGAAAATATCCGCTTCAGCTGCATTCGTAATCCAAAGTTTAGTGCCATTCAGTATGTATGAATCACCATCTTCCTTTGCCGAACATTTAAGAGCAAAAGCATCGCTACCTGAACCGGCTTCAGATAAACAGTATGCACCTACTTTTTCTGTTGCTAACTGTGGAAGAAATCTCTCTTTTATTTCATCTGTTCCCCACCTTAGAAAAGCGTTGTTAACGAGGGTATTTTGCACATCCATAAATACACCTACAGATGCATCCACTCGCGAAATCTGTTCGATAGCCGTAATACTCATAAAAAATGATCCGCCGCCGCCATCATATTTCTCGGGGATTTCGATCCCCATGAAGCCCATATCAAAAAACAGTTGGATCAATTCAGGATCGAGCTTTGCATTTTCTTCCATCTCCCGGACTTTGGGCTGAATAACCGTATCAGCAAATTCAGCTGCAGCATCTTTCAGCATCTGTTCATCTTCCGTTAAATGGGTCAGTGGATGAATTTTTTCTGTTTTCTCTGCCATATCCATTTGATTTTGATTCGTTGCTACATCATATGTTCAATTCTTGTATTTACTCTTACAGCAGCCATATCCTCTTGCTGATTTCCGTAAATGTTGAGCCATTCAGCATTGTTTCAAAATGTAACGGATGCTGATTTTAGCAACCAAAATTTGTTTGAATATATGTAATTCAGATCGGTTTATCGCACGTAAATCAAGTAATTTTTTAGCGAAAAACAACGGGTCTGATTATCTTAAATAAAAGGTTCATAAAACTAAAGAGTGACAATGACAACCAATAAGAATGGACAGAAAAAAAGGTTGTGGGATTTTGAGCCGGTATCTAAAATCAAGTGGGAAGAAAAAATAAACCAAGATCTGAAGGGGACTGATTATAAAAGCAAGCTCTTTTGGAATTCTCATGAAGGTTTTACTGCCGCGCCTTTCTACACCAAAGAAGACCTGCAAAACCTTGAGCATAATGCAAAAAACACGATAATTGAGAGAACCGGGTGGACATGCTGCGACCCTATCTATGAGACAGCGCCGGGTGATGCGAATGAGGCTATGAAAACAGCCATTGAGAAAGAATCCGCATCTTTTCGAATCCGGTCAAAATCTTCCTGGAAATCGGGCATGCTTGGCGGGGATATGTACGGTACTCAAATCCAGAAACAATCTGATTTAGACCAGCTGATGGACGGTATTGATACAGAATCCGTGGATTTTACTTTCGACTCTGGAATGACCACACCCGCACTTGTGGCGATGATGAATAATCAACCGAAAAAGTTTAACAACCCAAAATTTATTTTTGATCCCTTTACCTATATAGCAGAACGGGGACAATTGCCGTTGGATGAAAAAAAATTAAATGAGATCGTCAATCAGCTTGCTGTTCAAAAAAACTATAAAACACTGTGTGCCGATGGGTTATTTTATCACCGATCGGGAGCAACAATTGTCCAGGAACTTGCTCTGGCTCTCGCTACTGCAAGTGAGTACCTGTCTTTGATTGATCGAGAAAATAAGGAAAACGCTGCAGATGCAATTTTCGTACGACTTGCTGCCGGCCCCCTTTATTTCCCGGAAATAGCCAAATTCCGTGTGATAAGACTTCTTTGGGATCAATTAATGGAGGCATACGGTTTCGAAAACCCTCCGAAATTGACCGTTATCGCGGAGACTTCAAAAACCAATAAAACCATTACCGACCCCCACAACAACCTGATACGAACCATCACCGAATCGATGTCGGCCGTACTGGGTGGAGTGAATCAACTGATGGTTCATCCTTATAACACATTAGAATCAACGCCCGGAAACTTCTCAAGACGAATTGCCCGAAATATTCAGTATATCCTTCGGGATGAATCTCATTTTGATAAAGTAGCCGACCCTTCTGCCGGTTCCTATTATATCGAAAACCTGACCTCTACCATCGCCAAAGAGGCCTGGCAGTATTTTCAAACTATTGAGAATGAAGGCGGAGTTCTGCAATCACTCAAAAACGGATCGATCCAGGAAGTTATCAATCGCTCCAAAGCAGAAAGAGAAAAAGCTGTAAACCAAGGCAAAAAAGTGTTGGTTGGCACGAACTATTATGCAAATGCAGAGGAAGAACTGCCTGATACAATCGATATAGATTCATATGCAGATTCACTTGAGCTAACTGATTTCGAGTACGATGATTCATCCAAAGATCTTATCCAATCACTCCAAAATGCTTTTAAAAATGAAACAACGGTTGGCGACGTGATAGAGGCCATGCTGAAACCTGAAAAGGTGCTCTACCAGGTTGTTGAAGAAACGAGATTAGGATCTGTTTTTGATGAGATTCGCCTGCGAACAAAATCTCTTTCTGAAGAAACAGAAATTGAACCGGTTGTTCACCTTGTGCCGGTTGGGGATGTGAAATGGCGAAACGCCCGCGCTACATTCTCACACAACACCCTGGGATGCGGAGGCTTTAAAATTGATCATCCGACCGGATATGATTCAATCGATGAAGCAGCAAAAAAAATTGAGTTCGGCAAAGCTGATCTATTCGTTCTGTGCAGTTCAGATAAAGAATACGAAGAGTTTGTTGAACCTTTCTGCGATGCTTTTTCTGATAAAGGAATCTGCATCCTCGCGGGCCATCCGGGAGAGTTTGAAGAGAGTTATCGAGCAGCGGGAATGGATCTGTTTATACACAAAGGCATGGATATCCCTGCTGTACTGCTCAATATTCAAAATGACTTGTTTAAAATAGAGAAAGACCATGAAACGACCTGATTTTTCAAAGATCCCCTTCAATCCAAACAGGATAAAAGAGAGTACTTCTTCAACAACTAAGGAAAATATTTGGCAGACTCCGGAAAAGATCCCGGTGAAACAAAGGTTTACTGCCGAAGATATTGAATCCGTTGAACACCTCGACTATGCTGCCGGTATACCGCCCTATTTGCGTGGGCCTTACTCAACCATGTACACCGGCCGGCCATGGACAATTCGTCAATATGCCGGTTTTTCAACGGCAGAGGAATCCAACGCATTTTATCGGCGAAACCTGGCAGCGGGTCAGAAAGGGTTATCTGTAGCTTTTGATTTGGCGACACACCGCGGTTATGATTCCGATCATCCGCGGGTCAGCGGTGATGTTGGAAAAGCCGGTGTTGCTATCGATTCAATCCTGGATATGAAAATACTGTTCGATCAGATTCCTCTGGACGAGATGTCTGTTTCCATGACCATGAACGGTGCCGTAATCCCGATCATGGCATTTTACATTGTTGCCGCAGAGGAACAGGGAGTACCCACTGAGAAACTAAGTGGTACCATCCAAAATGATATTCTCAAGGAGTTTATGGTTCGGAATACATACATCTATCCGCCTGAACCGTCCATGCGAATTATCGGGGATATTTTTGAGTACACATCCCAGAATATGCCGCGTTTTAATTCCATTAGTGTAAGTGGTTACCACATGCATGAAGCCGGAGCTACGGCCGATATTGAATTGGCTTATACTTTGGCAGACGGCCTGGAGTATGTGCGGCGGGGGATTAAAGCCGGATTAGATATCGACGATTTTGCACCACGAATCTCATTCTTCTGGGCGATCGGCATGAACCATTTCATGGAGATTGCTAAACTTCGCGCAGGAAGAATGCTTTGGGCTCAGTTGATGAAACAGTTTAATCCCAAAAATCCAAAATCACTCTCTCTGCGGACTCACAGTCAAACATCGGGTTATAGCCTTACCGAACAAGATCCGTTTAACAACGTTGCCAGAACAGCTATCGAGGCAATGGCTGCTACATTGGGTCATACTCAATCACTCCACACCAATGCATTGGATGAAGCGATAGCACTTCCATCGGATTTTTCTGCCCGGATTGCAAGAAATACACAACTCATTCTTCAGGAGGAAACCGCAATAACGAAATCCATTGATCCGTGGGCAGGGTCTTACTACGTGGAATATTTGACGGACCAGATTTCAAGACGGGCACTTGAGCTGATTGAAGAAGTTGAAGAGCTCGACGGTATGGCCAAAGCGATTCAAACCGGAATCCCCAAAATGCGCATCGAAGAAGCTTCTGCCAAGAAACAGGCACGAATTGACAGTGGCAAAGAAACTATTGTTGGTGTGAACAAATACCGGTTGGAAAAAGAGGAACCTATTGATATTCTTGAAGTTGACAATGAGAAAGTTCGTCATTCTCAAATCGAACGGCTTGAAAAGTTACGGTCTGAGAGAGATGAAAAAAAGGTTCAGCGCTCGTTGGATGCTATCACCAAGTGTGCAGAAACCGGTGATGGGAATCTATTAGGTCTGGCTGTGGATGCGGCCCGAAACCGTGCATCGCTCGGAGAAATTTCCATGGCGATGGAGAAAGAGTTTGGCCGTTACCAGGCAACCATTAAATCTATATCAGGAGTTTATTCATCCGAAATGAAGAAAAACAAAGAATTTGAGGAAGCCCAAAAACTTGCCGACCATTTCGAAGAACAGGAAGGACGGCGTCCGCGAATCATGATAGCCAAAATGGGTCAGGATGGTCACGATCGGGGAGCAAAAGTGATCTCCACCAGCTTTGCTGATCTTGGGTTTGACGTGGATATTGGTCCGCTTTTCCAAACTCCGGAAGAAGCCGCTAAACAAGCCGTAGAGAACGATGTTCATATTCTTGGCGTCTCCAGTCTTGCCGCAGGCCATAAAACACTGGTCCCTCAAGTCATTGAAGAATTAAAAAAATATGGACGTGAAGATATTATGGTCATCGTTGGTGGAGTGATCCCTAACCAGGATTACCAATATCTTTATGATAGAGGAGTGGCTGCTGTATTCGGCCCGGGAACGGTTATTCCAGCGGCAGCGAAGAAGATTTTGCATATTTTGCTGGATAATGAGAGTGTTATCTCCCCTTGAGGGGAGATTTCTACAAGCCCAAAGATGCTCAATAGCAATCTTTGAACTGTTAACCATTTTCAGACATGGTATTTTTCGTGCTGGCACGACACGGCTCAGAGAATAATTACGCTCACAATTTTCTGAACGCGATAATTATAAGAAAAAATACCATGTCTTGACTCATCTATTGCCTTTTTTGTTCTCTATGTAATACTCCCGCTCAATCTGTATCTTGTTCAACCTTAATGAGATACAAGAATGTAAGATCAAAATCCCCACATGGAAATTTTTCTTAGCGCAGAAGCCTGGATCGCCCTTCTCACATTAACATTTCTTGAGATTGTTCTTGGAGTCGATAACATCATTTTCATCTCTATTGTCTCTAATAAGCTACCGGTTCATCAGCAGAAAAAGGCACGTACTATTGGTTTAGTTTTGGCGCTTGTTTTTCGAATTCTCATGCTCCTCAGTATCAGCTGGATCATTGGGTTTACGGAACCACTTTTTTCTCTATTTGAGATGGGGTTTAGTATTCGAGACATTATCCTTTTTGTTGGCGGAATTTTCCTGATTTTCAAAAGTACCATTGAAATTCACCATAAAATGGAGGGACAACACGACGAGAAGGGAAAGAAAGAGCTCGCCACATTCGGTGAGGTGATATTTCAGATTGTAGCGCTGGATGTCATTTTTTCATTTGACAGCATCCTTACTGCCATCGGTTTAACCGAGGAAGTTCTTCTTATGATTATCGCCATCACCATTGCCATTGGAGTGATGGTCGCCTTTGCCAATAAAATCAGCAGTTTCATCAAAAACCATCCCACCCTGGAGGTTCTCGCTCTCTCATTCCTAATTTTAATCGGCTTCATGCTGATGATTGAAGCGTTCGAATTCCACGTGCCTAAAGGTTACATCTATTTTGCAGTTTTCTTCTCGCTATTGGTTGAACTTGTCAACATGCAAATTCGTAAAAACAAAGATGCTGATGAACCGGTCAAATTGAGAAAGCGGTTTGAAGAGGAAGCGGTTGAGTAACCTTTAATCAAGAAGTAAACCACGGCGGCACAGAGAAGATCACGGCGTACACTGCGAAATTTTCTTAGAATAATTAATACATTGAGTTCTTAGTGTATTCTTTGAGGCTTTGGGCTTAATAAATGTAAAATTGATGAACACAATCATACGAAGTTAGAGAAGCATTAGTCAGACATTGTATTTTTCTTGCAGTTAAATAAAGCTAAGATTAGCTGATGTATTATTTTTTCCAATCAAAATTGATTGGTGGATTAAAAAAATACAATGTCTCTATTGAACCCATCCCATACTTTTCGCATGCTCAAGTGCTTCGTGTGAATCCTCCATCAACAGGAACGGAATGTCCAGGCTTTTAGTCATCTCTTTTATCTCTCGCTTTCGGGCATCGGAATGCACATGTCGAATGTAAATAGCCATCACACGGTTGGGATACTTCTTATAGATATTGAGATATATTTCCGGATCCTGTTCGCCACTGTCACCAATCAAGATGAATGAAAGCCGATCGTATACATCCAGGATCTTCTCGATATTTCGCGTTTTGAATGAATGTGAATCTTCTTTAATCCATTGACTCGGGCCAATTCCCAAATCACGCAATAAAAAAGGCGCTTTTGAAATATGATTTAGTTGGCAAAATGTATCCAGCATCTCATACAAATTATAGGAACTGCCGGACACAAAGAGCAGGGGATTTTGATTCTCACCGGTTAACACTTTGTAGAGTTCAGCTACACCGTCAAACACCACTCGATTTTCAGAGTCGTACCGAATGGTATTCAAAACCATCTGGATTTTATTGATGATATCAGTGTGGATAATCGTATCGTCGATATCCGAGATAATACCGTACGAATTCTGTTGACTTGAGATCAAAACTTCACCCATCGCCTTTTCTACGTAGCTCAGATCAAATGGCATATGGGTGATTTGAAGCTCAACATCATGCCATCCATTTTTAAATTCTGTTAGATGAAGATCTTTAAAATGAAGATCGAAATACCCTTCATGATCACTGATGGAATCCGCTTCCACGCCATTCAGTATTCCCTTCACTCCTACACCGGGAATCTCATCACTGGCATACCGTTTCCAGGTTTTTTTCAGGTTGTAATAGAGTGAATTCGGAACCACGATATCGCCATGTATAATCTCTTCTTTCTCAAGTACACGGCCTCGCAGAAATGCTTCATTTTGATTACCAAACCCACGATATGGAAACAGTATAACATCATTAAACAGGTTCAGATTGCTCTTAACCCTGTACTTTATCTTGTCATATCCCTTCTCAGTTTTTATGATTAAATCTTTCAGCATGTCTCAAATATCAAGCACCTATTTTGATTTCTGATCATGCCTTTGCAAAAATTCAGGATACCCATAAGAATCTTTTTTTCTGAAGCATGAAAAATCAAGATTCAGCTGATCAATCAAATTCAATAAATTTTCCCGCTGCCGATTTGATGAACTAAAAGCCTCGAAACCGACTGTATAAATAGATTTTTCCAATCCCTTAATTTGAATCTCAGTGAATTCGGCTCCACAACCCTCAGCAGGAAATCCCTCTTTTATGCACTCTATTTCGTTCTGATTGATAATCTTATACGTTTTCTTAAATCGTTTCTTTTTGACAGATATCCAGTCTTCCAACAGTTGATTGTCAACTGTATTTAGAATATTCCTCTCTTCGGAAGTACTCCATTTGATCCAATACTCCATGATCCCGAAATCAAGCTCTTCATCTTTTGCTCTTTTGACCTTTAGTTCGTGTTTTCCTTCCCTGATCTTTATTCCCGTGTTGTTGGTGTCGGATTCTAAATAATAATCTGTACGATCCGGCTCCCTGTTGCCCCCTCCTTTTTCCGGTAGTTTTTCATAAAACTCCCATAGAATATCTTTATCCGTTGACCACCATCTGATTTCAGAACTTTTAAAAATCATAATATCCTTTTATTTAACTCATAATTTAACACGTAGTAAGAATCGGCACGAAAACACAAAATCTCAAAAATGAAATTTAAAGATTGTATTTTAGGCAGTAGCATTCAGTGAATTTTTATTGAGGGATGTTTACCGAAACATTGATTCTTCACACACTTCCCTCCAATAAGGTAACTCCTCTGAAGTGAAAAACTTCAAGTATTCCATAGCATATATGCCAAAATCAAACAAAAAAGAAAAATCCGAGCCTACAAATTCCATCAACCCAAACTTTAAAACAATACGTTCTGCACTGAAAAGCCGGAAGGAGTTTGTGGATGGTATTAAATCAGGCAGCAGAACAATACTCTCCCAGGCTATTACTCTTATTGAGAGTACCCGGTCTGAGTATCGTGAATTAGGTGAGGAAATTCTTGAGGATTGCCTTGATGAGACCGGAAAGTCAATTCGTATTGGTATCACGGGTGTACCGGGTGTTGGCAAAAGCACGTTCATTGAAGCATTGGGCAAAAAGCTACTTGAGAATGACAAAAAGTTGGCGGTTCTCACAATAGATCCCAGCAGCAGCCGGTCGAAAGGGAGTATTTTGGGGGATAAAACCCGGATGCCGGAACTCTCAGCTCATGAGCATGCGTATGTTCGTCCCTCACCAACAAGTGGTACGTTAGGTGGTGTAGCCCGAAAAACCCGCGAAACTATCCTGCTCTGTGAAGCTGCTGGATTCGATACCATTTTTGTGGAAACGGTTGGCGTTGGGCAATCTGAAACTAAAGTTCAATCGATGGTGGACTTCTTTCTATTGCTGATGCTGGCCGGTGCCGGTGATGAATTACAGGGAATCAAACGGGGTATTATGGAGATGGCTGATCTAATAGCTATCAACAAAGCAGATCAAAAAAATATTGAAAAGGCAAATCAAGCCCGGCAAGAGTTCAAAAATGCACTTTCACTTTTCCCCGCTCACGAAACGGGATGGGAACCACCCGTACTAACTTGTTCTGCACTTGAACAAATAGGGTTGAATGAGTTGTGGGAGCAGATTGAGAATTACTTTAGCCTTACAAAAGAGAATGGTTATTTCGAATCTAACCGAAAAAAACAAGCCGTTTATTGGATGAACGAAGCGATTGAGGATCAGCTGAAAGATCGCTTTTTTCAGCATCCTAATGTAAAAAAAGAGTTGCCAATTCTTGAGAAAAAAGTGGCTTCCGGTTCCATTAGCTCTTTTAAAGCTGCATCAGACCTTTTGAAACTATTTGAACGGTAAGTCAGTTTTTCTGTAAAAGAAAACCGGCTACCGGCCGTTACAACTTGCAAAAATCAAATAATCAGGGGTTTATGAACTCTGCTGCAAAAAATACGGTCCGGTATTACGACAAACTCGCCAACCGGTATGATAAACAGTATCAATCCTACCTAAACCATACCCACGAAAAACTCCTTGATAAGATTGAGCTGTCACCCAACGATGAGGTTTTGGATTGCAGTGCCGGTACCGGGCTGCTTGCCCACGAGATTATGGAAAAATTTGGATCCTTCAATCGACTGGTTCTGAATGATCCGGCTCCAAACATGCAGGAACGGGCTAAATATCGCCTGCGCTATGCAAAAGAGGTTGAGTTTACCAGTCACTTTTCGGAGGAGTTGCCGTTTGAAACCAACTCTTTTACGCAAATCATCTGTCTGAACTCCTTCCACTATTACACTGACCAAAACCGTGTTTTGGATAACTTTCAAAGAATTTTGAAACCGGGAGGAACGCTTTGGATGGTCGACTGGAACCGTACGGGCTCTTTCAAAATTGCCAACAAATTTATCGACTGGCTTTCACCTGAAAATATCAACAGCCGGACTCTATCCGAACTTAAATCACTTCTCGCGGATCATGAATTCGACGTCGTTGATGAGGATACCTGGGGATATCGATGGTGGAATTTTTTATTTGTGAGGTGTGAGGCAGTTTAGGTCGCCAAATTTCCAGACTTTGTATCCGTGAAACATCTTCACATTTTTTTAGCAAATACACTCATCCGATAATTCTTTCGACTCACCTTACCGGTAATGCCACATGCAGATGATCTGCCGTTCCCACATGTCGAAGTGTTTCAAAGCCCATCGTTTCAAGTGAATACTGCAACAGTGTATTGCGAATTATTCCGTGATCCCGTGTCCGCAAATCCACTGCATGAACGTATCCGTTCTCTTGACGGTAATGCAATGAATGGGGATTGACCCTTAACCCCATAGCTTCATAATCATCCGAAACACGTTCGATGTCTGTAATAACAAGGCCACTATCGGCAAGCGTAACCGTTGAAATAGCTACTCTTAAAATGGGATGCATGGAACGATACACATCTCTTACTTCCTGTGTTTTCGCGTTCACCCCCGACAGATAAAAAAGTGAGAACAGGCAAAACCCGAATACCAGCAACCCGGAACTTCCTGCACTTACCTGAAATCGTAATTTTCGATTCTCTATTCTGCTCAGTAACAAAAGCATGTAAATTAAAATCAAAAGAATAGTGATGGATATTCCACCTCCCAATGCAATCCACCCCGGGTAACCGTGACCCAGGTTCAAATAAACCGACGTGCGAACCAGCAGATAAAATGGGAGAATCATCAACCCAATCATCCCGAAAAAAATGGTCAGTGCCCAGAGAAATGTTCTCTTCAGGTTTGGATATGATTTTTTGGGTGAGGTTCGATCCGGCTTTTTCTCATGAAGATTCAGCAGCCACTCTACATCTTTTTGAGACACGTTTTTCATGATTTTCGGTACGATGTAAGGGAGAAGCTGTTGCAAAGTTTGATTCTTAGGATTAAAAAAAGAAACACAAGCTCGACTTCTGCATCGTTCTTTATTTAGGAAGATTTTCTTCTTGAGCAATGAGTCCGGAAGGACCAGACAAAGTTAAAATCTTGAATTGAATTCCGAGTCTTTCCGGACCTAATACGCTCTATAAGTTTGCAATTTTTTTAGCTCTCTCCGCTTGTATCCGGTGAGGTGCTCAGGCCAAGTTGTTCTTTCATCCGTTTAATCCCTTCACTGGCTTTCAATTTCCAGTCTTCGGTAACAAAACGACGAACCATCAGAACGGAACACGGGGCACGATCGGCAATCACATCGGGGATGGTGCCAAACAATACGTTACGGATCTTCCACTCGTGCGATGCACCAATAATCACAAGGTCGTGATCATGCACATCAAGTTCAGCAAGAATTCCGCTTGATACATCTTCAGATTCTCTGATCTCTATCTTCACCCTGTCAAATCCGTCAGTCAGCTCACTGATTGATTTCTCCAACTCTTTTCTCTCTTCTGCCTCCTCAACACCAGACTTGACTAACCGCAATACTTTGAGTTCAGCATCCAACAATCGTGCAATTCGAATACCGATTTCAAGTCCCAGCCAGGCATGAAGCCCGCCACCCCATGGCAGTACAATAGATTCTATATCCTTAAGTCCCCGATCTTTTAATATGGCAAGGTCTGCTCGTAAATTTTTCAGAACGCGCTGAACCGGTGTATTATAGATGCGGCCAACGCTGAAACCACCCTGCCAGCCCATCAGCATCAGGTCGGCTCTTCGTTCTTCTGTCTCATTAATCAACCCCTGAAATATGTCGTAAGCTGCTTCCGAAACAGATTCAAATTTAGTTTTAGCCAGCATCCTGGCGGCTTCTGCACCATTTGTTTCTTTTTCTCCTCGTGATTCTTCAGCGATTTTTTCAATACTTTCGCGAACGGTTGTTTTCTCACTCAGTTTTCTGCGAATGGTTTCAATAGGAGTTTGAAGTGGAACTTTAACCATTCCAAGCCCTGTAACGGTTCCGCCCTCTTTAGTTCCGGTTGCTATCAATTGTCCCAATTTCAGAAGATCGCCTTCAGTTTCAGGGTTTGCCAAAGCAGCTACTACATTTCTTGGGGATGTAGAACTGAGCGGCCGAACAGTTGGAACCCACTCTTCGGATTCATCCACATGCCGCTCCGTTGGCAGTGAAAAGATACCGAATCCATGCTCTTTCCACTTCTCTTTAAATTCTGGCACGGCATGCTCAAACTCTACCCTGTTTCTGCCCCAAATTGCATACCAGGCAAGACTAACAACAATTAAAATTACCACGGCTACCTGTGCAAATGTACCGGAATAAACGATGATGGCAAGACAACCTAATGCTGCAAAAATCTGTAAATAGGGAGTTCCGGGAGTACGGTAGGTTGGCTTATACCACTCCGGGCTTGATGCTCTTAATATTACACACCCAATATTCAGGGCCGCGTAGCTGTACAACTGCAAGACACTGGCTATTTTCGCAAGATCCTCAAGGCTCTCCAGGAATAAGAAAGCCAATGCTAAAACCCCTGTTAAAAGAATAGCTCTGTATGGAGTCAGTAGCTTATCGTGGATAGCGCTCAGCCAGTTGGGCACCATCCGGTCGCGTGCCATCGCAAGATTTATCCTTGAAGAGGCCATGATACTGGCATTGGCGGAAGAAAGAGTGGCCAATAGCCCGGCAATAATTATTGCTACAGCCCCCGGCCCGCCGAGCATTGTGCGGGCTGCAGTGGTGAGGGGATCCCGCACGTCAATAATCGTTTCTTGGGTGAACATACCCGCAATTACCAGCAGAATGATAACATATAAGAGTGTAACAATAGCCACAGAACCGATAAGTGCACGCGGGAGGTTTTTCGACGGTTCTTTGATCTCCTCTGCCACTGCAGCTATTTTTACAAACCCTAAAAATGACACAAATACAAGTGCCGTTGTTGCCGAAATAGATTCAAATCCAAAAGGCATAAACGGGGTGAAATTATCAACGTTTATATTGAAAACACCAAAAACGCTGAAACTTCCCAATATTGCGAAAAGAGCGAGTACTACAAAAACTTGTGTCCTGCCGGACTCCTTCGCACCTATCACATTCAAAGCTACAAGTAGTACACCCCCGATTACAGCCCCCCAAAAAGCTGTCAAAGGCAAAAATTGCGATAGATATTCACCTAAACCAAAAAGATAAAAGGCGATGGCAAACGTTAAACTCAGCCAAATTCCAACTCCGGATATCGCACCAAATGCAGGACCCAGAGATCGCGATACAAAGAAGTAATCACCGCCGGATGTTGGCATTCCCGTGGCGAGTTCTGCTGCACTGGATGCGGTAATCATACAAACAATACCCGCAGCCAAATATGCAAAAATAGCCGCAGGACCCGACATTTCGAGTGCGATACCGGCAAGTAAAAAAATACCTGCGCCGATCATTGTGCCAGCACCGATTGTCAGGGCATCCCAAAATCCCAATTCCCGTCGTAAATCACTCATCAAAAAATTGTTTACAAGCTTGGATTAACGATTAAAAACATATCCTCAATAATAATCATTTCCCTTTGAAACTCAGGGTAAAAATCTTTTTAATCCATCATTTTTTTTAATGATCATTATGGATTGATTCTACCGCCGGTTATTCATTTTGTATTCTGAAAACTGACCGATGATAACTATTTTGAACACTCTCAATTGATAGCGGGGTCAATATAGAGCCTTAAACATACAGATTATCTTTCTATGACCCAGACCGAAAATTATATTCAAAGCAGATTTGGGAATCCAAAGAATCGCCGGCGTATCATAACCGGCTTTTTTATTGCATTCATCATTGCAGGGTTTTATATCGGCATTACAGATGCCATCCCAGAGCAGGATGGACACTACGGGTTTTGGTCGATTATGCCTCCGCTTGTTGCAATTGTTTTGGCTTTTTGGACCCGGGAAGTTGTAAGCGCCCTTTTTATTGGTGTTTGTTTGGGCGGAGTTATTGCCGGTGAAGTGAATATTGTAGAAAGTTTCCTGATTCCGTCAATTGGTACCGAAAGTTTTGCACTTATCTTGTTGGTGTATCTCTGGGCACTTGGCGGTTTGATAGGAATTTGGACCCGAACCGGCGGAGCTGAAGTTTTTGCGACCTGGGCCAGTAAAATAATGGTTCGCGGCCCCAAGACAGCAAAATTCTTCACATGGTTGATGGGCCTCATATTTCACCAGGGCGGAACCATCAGCACAGTACTTACCGGTGCCACTGTCCGGCCGGTTGCCGACAAACATAAAGTATCTCATGAGGAACTTGCCTACATGGTAGATTCAACAGCCTCACCTGCAGCTACACTTATACCGTTCAATGTATGGCCCTTTTATGTAAGCGGATTGGTTGTTGGTACCCTTCCCATGTTTTCTACCCCAATGGATGGTGTTTTCTTCTTTATTGATGCTGTTAAATATAATTTTTATGCCATTTTTGCCATCCTCATCACCCTGTTGTTTGCCTGGGAAAAATTACCCTGGATACCGGGTAAAAAGATGCGAGCCGCAATAAAACGAGCACGAGAAGGTGGCCCATTAGATCACACCAACGCCACACCCATGGCTGCGGATGAGCTCACTCAAAAGAAAGTTCCTGAAGAGTATAAACCCGGGTTGATTGATTTTTTCGGACCCATTGGTGCTCTCTTAGGGGTTGCGATTATTCCTTTTATTGTCACATATTTTTTTATGGGTCAAAAAGAAAATCCAACACTGCTGATTGCAGAAGCATTCGTATTGGCTGTCCTTGTAGGGTTAGGCATCGCCATGGCTAAAGGAATGAAACTCCATGAAGCTATAGAAGGATTTATCGACGGGTGTAAAGGAGTAACCATTGGTGCCATCATACTTGCACTTGCAGTTTCCCTGAAAGAAGTAGCCGATGCTGTTGGCACTGCCGGTTACGTCGTATCCATTTTGGGTGATCTTGTATTGCCCGCCTTCCTGCCCGGTGTTCTGATGGTTCTCTGCATGATCATTGCGTTTTCAACAGGAACCTCCTGGGGAACATACGCAGTTGTGTTCCCGGTTGCTGTTCCGCTGGCCTGGGCGGTTGTGCCCGATCCGTTTTTCCTGACGCTCTGTTTCTCGGCCGTAATTGGTGGTGCCGTTTTTGGGGATCAGTGTTCACCGATATCAGACACCACGATTCTTAGTTCACTAGCCACCGGCTGTGACCTGATGGACCACGTAACCACTCAATTTCCACTTGCAATTACTGCCGGTTTACTGGCAATCATCAGTTATGCTCTGATGGTAGTTTTCTTTGTTTGATGAAAACTCCCCTCTCGGGAGGAGACAGATAACATATCAAAGCTTTTAGCGTGTTATCTGGGGTGGGTTGAAAAAAAGCTCGATTGCTCTTTAGACAAAAGCAGACACACCTGCTAAACTCCCAAGCGTTAACCAACTTAGATCAATTACATAATGAAAAAAGTACTTCTTCTCCCTCTACTCATGTTATTGGTTACCGGCTGTGGTGATCCGCTGGATGAATTTATCTATTCGTCCGGTGTACAAATTTGTGGTCAAACCTATGTTCTTGGAGATAGTCTCCAGGACACTGAAACGGCAGAATCCGTTACTTATAACGAGGCTGAAAAAACGTTTACAATGAATTGCAATGAGGTTGGATTATACCTGTTGGGTTCAGGCACACCGACTCGGCAGGTTATTCCAATCGACGAGATCGCCTTCTCTACCAACGACGCCAACCGGATAGATTCCATCTCCGGCCGATGGAGAATTCTCACTTCAATCGGGAGAAATCATTTGGATAGCCTGCAGTCTTCTCCCGACAGTGTCATGTACGCTGATTCAATACATTATTATCGACAAACTCTGAAAATGGACACAGACATCCGGCAACTTGTATTTGATATACATTCTGATTTTGATGAGCCGCATTCAGAAAGTCCGGTTGGCTGGTCTACTGAAAATGGTTCAATTTCATTTTATTCTGATGAAAATGAGCGAGAAGCTGTTTTTAGAGTATCAACAAACGTTGAGGATTTTTAAGGAAAATCAAGATCGCCTCAGGCAAGCTGAACTATGTACCATGGCTCAGCTGAGCCGTGATATTTTATCTTCATTGGTTGTGCAATTCAAAGGCAGGAGTAAGGGCAATTCATGAATTGCTCCAACAACGGGCCTATGATCCGATGGATTTCACTACGGATTCGTCAATGCATAAACCAACAAATTCACGCCAAACTGCAGAGAGGCCTCTGTCACTTCCTGTGGATTGTCGAACTCGTCATAGGCCCACCCATCTGAGGG
>Ga0102943_1000606_pt1 | contig 24032 bp, 20 predicted proteins | sample SalPonC_black_MG_FD_78174 | JGI IMG/M metagenome (GOLD analysis project Ga0102943, IMG submission 78174) | Salt pond soil microbial communities from South San Francisco under conditions of wetland restoration - Salt Pond MetaG... | ecosystem: Environmental > Aquatic > Marine > Intertidal zone >...
GATCTACCACCCGCTCTCGGTGCTGATGCTCGCCGGGATACGGGAGATCCTGATCATCACCACCCCGCACGACGCGGAGCCGTTCCGCCGCCTGCTCGGCGACGGATCGCAATGGGGCCTCTCGCTGAGCTGGGCCGTGCAGCCGGAGCCCGAGGGGCTGGCGCAGGCGTTCCTGATCGGCCGCGACTTCGTCGGGTCCGACCGCGTCGCCCTCGTCCTCGGCGACAACATCTTCTACGGCCACGGCCTCGTCGATCTGCTGGAGGCCGCGGCGGCGCGGGAGACCGGCGCGACGGTGTTCGGCTACCACGTCCACGACCCCGAGCGGTACGGCGTGGTCGACTTCGACGCCGAGGGCCGCGCCAAGGACATCGAGGAGAAGCCGGCGAAGCCGAAATCCAGCTACGCCGTCACCGGCCTCTACTTCTACGACAACGACGTGCTCGACATCGCCGCCGCCGTGAAGCCCTCGCCGCGCGGCGAGCTCGAGATCACCGACGTCAACAAGGCGTATCTCAAGCGCGGCGACCTCTTCGTGGAGATGATGGGCCGCGGCTACGCCTGGCTCGACACCGGCACCCACGCCTCGCTGCTGCAGGCGGCGCAGTTCGTGCAGACGATCGAGGAGCGCCAGGGCATGAAGATCGCCTGCCCCGAGGAGATCGCCTGGCACGCCGGCTGGATCGACGACGCCGCGCTCGAGGCGCTGGCCGCGCCCTTGGTGAAGAGCGGCTACGGCGACTACCTCGTGGGCCTGCTGGCCCGCCGCGGGCGCTGAACCGCCTCGCACGCTCGCCGTTCCCGCCGCCCCGCCCTTCGCCGGCGGAGCGCCGCGCCGGGGGATCGACCCCGTGCCGCGGCGCGTCGGCGCGTTCCGCGCCGACCGGGCGCCCGGCACGGCGAAGCCTCGACCCGGGTCAACCGGATCTCAATCGCCGGCGCCGCATCCTGTCCGGTCGCGGCGACAGGCTCCTGTCGCGCCGGGGCGCCCGACGGCGTCGGCGCCAAGGGCGCACGGGGGCGGCACGAAAGGCCGTCCGGCGCCGCACGAAGGGCCGACGCCGGCCGCACGCGGGGCGTACGGATGTCCGACGGGAGTCCGACGAATGGCAGACGTTTGCTGTACAGGGGCCGCACGCGAGCCGCACGGATGCTGCACGGCCCGCCGTCCGAATCGCCTTCCCTCAGGCGACCGCCTCGTAGGCGGCGCGGAGCGAGGCGGTCTCGTTCTCCCACAGGAACTCCCGCTCCGCGGTCTCCCGCCCCCAGGCCCCCATGCGCTTGCGCCGCCCTTCGTCGTCCACCAGCGCCAGGATCCCGTCCGCCAGACCCTCGGGCGAGCAGTCCTTCGCCACCAGCGCCGCGTCCCGCGCCTCCGACCGGGCCTGAGTCAGGTCGAACATCACGAAGGGCAGTCCGAGCATCATGTACTCGAACACCTTGTTCATCGAGAGCTTGTCGTTGAAGTCGTCCTTCGGGTCGGGGATCACCCCCACGTCCAGCGCCGACAGCGTCGCCAGCAGCCGGTCCCCGGTCAGATAGCCGGTGAAGGTGACATGGTCCGCCACGTCGAGCTCGAGCGCCAGCGCCTTCAGGCTCTCCAGTTCCGGTCCGTCGCCCACCAGCACGCATCCCACGTCGTCCCGTCCGCGCTCATGGACGATGTCGGCGATGGCGCGAACCAGGTATTCCACGCCGTCCTGCGATCCCATGATGCCCACGTAACCCACCAGCGATCGGTTGGACGCCGCCAGGATCGGGTCGGGCGCGGTGCGTCGGAACCGCTCGATCTTCGGGTAGCTCTTCACCACCCAGACCCGATCGGGGTCCATGCCGCCGCGCTCCACCGCAAGGCGCTTGAAGGTCTCGTTCGTGGCGATCGAGGCGTCGGCGAAGCGGAAGGTCTGACGCTCCAGCCAACGCATGATCCGCGGCAACGGCCCCTTCGGCCCGAACTTCGCCTCGAAAAGCTCCGGGCTCAGATCGTGATGATCGAACACGAAGCGCGTGCCCCGCAGCCACTTGTGCAGCGCGGCCACGATGAAGATCAGATCGGGCGGATTGCAGGCGTGCAGAACGTCGAAGCCCCGCTCCCGCGCGACGCGGAACGAGAGGCGGATCTGCGCGCAGACCGCCCAGAGATACTCCGCCGCGTAGGCCAGCGCGCCCTTCGCCTCGACCGGCAGGCTGTGGCGGTAGATGGCGACCCCGTCGATGTCCTCGCGCCTGGCGTCGTGTCCCTTGCCGGTGGGGCAGATCACCGAGACGCGCCAACCCGCCTCGCGGAGCGCCAAGGCCTCCTGCCAGACCCGCCGGTCGAAGGGCACCGGCAGATTCTCCACGATGATCAGCACTCCGCGGCCGTTCCGGGCCGCCCCCTCCGCCGACGCCGTCGTCATGTCAAAAGCCCCTAAATTTTTCGTCGTGTTCGAAGCGGAATAGCAACTTTCGGTCGGCCAAGCGAGCGTCGCCGGTCAGGGCGAACGCGGAATCAACCTTTATGGCGGCGCATTCGACGCCTTCCGGCGTCACTCGGCCTTGGATTCTCGGGGCGTTACGCGATACTGATGCGCGGATCGGCGCGATCGCCCGTGTGGGGGGGCGGACTCGCCAAGGGGAATTCGGACGGCGGTCCGCGACCCGGCGCGACGGAACGCCGAGTCGTGATCGTCTCCGTGGGTGCGCGGCCTCGGGCCGCGGGATCGGTTTGGGATGCGAAAGATCATGTTGAGACCTGCGCGTTGGCTTGCGATGGGCCTCCTCGCCGCCGGGCTGGCTGCCTGCGATTCCGCGGAGGAGCGGGCGGCCGGACACTTCGATTCCGCCATGGCGCTGCTGGAGCAGGGGGACCGAGACAAGGCGAACGTCGAGTTCCGCAACGTCATTCAGCTTCAGCCCGAGAACGTCGAGGCGCGCTACCAGCTCGCCCGCTATCAGCGCGACCGGAACCAGATCCGCGGCGCCGTCGGTCAGTATCGCAGCGTCTTGGAGCTCGATTCGAACCATCTTCGCGCGCGGCGCGAACTGGCGGAGATCATGCTGGTCGCCAACGCCGTCGAGGAGGCGAGCCGACACATCGAGGTCGCGTACGACATCGCGCCGGAGGACGTCGAGGTCCGGGCCGTCAAGGCGGCGATCGACTTCCGCCTCGCCGCAGCCCGCGAGACCTCTCCCGACGACGCCGTGGCGCTCGCGCAGGGCGTGATCGACGACGACCCCACCAACGAGAGCGCGCGTCTCGTGCTCGCGGCCCACGCGATGGAACAGGGCGACGTGCGCCAGGCGCTGGTCCATGTCGACCAGGGCCTCGTGGAGGATCCGGACGATCTCAGCCTGAACGTGGTCAAGCTCGGCGTGCTCGAGCAGCTCGAGGACATCGAGGGCGTCGGCGCCCAGCTCAGGCGGCTGGTCGACGTCTTCCCCGAGACCGACCAGTTCCGCGAGGCTCTGGCGCGCTGGCATGTCACGCGCGGCGAGCATGCGGAGGCGGAGGCCCAGTATCGCGCCCTCGCGGAGGCCAACCCCGACGATCAGCGTCGCGTTCTCGACGTGGTGCGCTTCCTCAACGCCGTGCACGGCGAAGAGCGGGCGCGCGAGGAACTCGAGCGCCTCGCCGAGGCTGAAGACGAACTCGTCGACTACGACCTCGCGCTCGTCTCGATGGACCTGCAGGACGGTGACGAAGCGGCCGCGATCGCCCGGCTCGATGCGCTGATCGAGAGCCGTGGGCGCAGCGCGGGAGCCCACCGCGCCCGTGTCGAGCGCGCCAAGATCCATGTCCGAAACGAGGAGTTCGAGAAGGCCGACGCGCTGATCTCCGACATCCTCGGCAGCGACGCCAAGAACGCCGACGGCCTCCTGCTGCGCGCCGCACGCTACCTCGCCGAAGACCGGCCCGAAGCCGCGATCGAGGATCTGCGCACCGCCCAGGACGTCGATCCGGACAACGTTCGGATCGCTCAGCTGATGGCGACCGCCTACGAGCGAAACGGCAACGCCGCCCTCGCCCAGGAGCGGCTCGCCCAAGCCGTCCAGCTCTCGAATCACGAGGTCGGCATCACGTTGCGCTACGCGCAGCTTCTTCTCTCCGACGACAAGGTCGGAGTGGCCGAGAGCGTGCTGCGGGAGGCGATCGCCGTCAACGGCCCGACGCGCGACCTGCTGGTCGCCTTGGGCCAGATCCGGATCCGCCAGGAGCGCTGGCGCGAGGTGGAGCAGGTCGCCGCACGACTTCGCGAACTCGATCCGGACGATCCCGTCGTCATGCGCTTGCAGGCGGCGGCCCTTCTCGGCCAGCGCCGCAGCGAGGAAGGGACCGAGTTGCTGGCGACGCTGGCCGGCAACGACCCGGAGAACGCGGCGAACCTCGTCTCGTACGTGCGGGCGCTGATCGCCGGGGGAGACAGCGAGCGCGCGCGGGAGGTCGTGGACGAGCGTGTCGCCGCGGCCCCCGACGACACCGCCGCGAGGCTGCTGCGCGCGTCGATCCGCGCGTCGCTCGGCGATCTCGACGGCGCCGAGGCGGATCTGCTGCACGCGCTGGAGCTCGAACCGACGAACGCCGCCGCCTATGCGGCTCTGGCCCGGATCTACAACTCGCAGGGTCGCGGCGACGAGGCGAGCGCCGCGCTGGAGGGAGGACTCGCGCTAGAGGCGGACGATCCCAACCTGCGCCTGACCAAGGCGATGCAGCTGGAGACTTCGGGCCGCCGCGAGGAGGCGCTGGAGATGTATGCCGGCCTCTACCGCGAGCAGCCCAATTCGATGGTCGTCGCGAACAACTACGCCAGCCTGCTTTCCGCGCTGCGCACCGACGACCCGGTGCAGATCCAGCGCGCCTACAACATCGCCAAGCGCTTCCGCACCGCCACCCAGCCGCAGATGCAGGACACCTACGGCTGGCTCCTGCACCTGATCGGTGATTCGAAGTCCGCACTGCCGATCATCGAGGCCGCAGCGCGCCAGCTCTCGACCAATCCGGAAGTGCAGTACCATTACGGCGTCGTTCTGCTGGCGAACGGGCAGCTCGCCCAAGCCCGCGACCTGCTGGAGCGGGCGCTCGAGCTCGGCGAGCAGGTTCCCTTCCGCGACGCCGAGCGAGCCGAGGCGGCTCTCGTCCGCATCGAGGAATTGCGCGCCGGCCGCGACGCGGCCCCACCGTCCGACGAAGGGGCCGCCACGACGCAGTGATCGTCCCTCCGAAAGGGACGGTCGGAACACGCCACTCACGGGAACGACGAGGCGGCATGCGAGATCTCACGAAGCTATACAACGAGTTCTACGGCCTTTCGGAAAGGCCGTTCTCTTTGCTGCCCGATCCTGACTTCCTCTATTGGGCCTCGCCGCACAGCAAGGCCTACACCATGCTGGAATACGGCATCGCCACCCACGCCCCGATCACGATGATCACGGGGGAGGTGGGCTCCGGCAAGACCACGCTTGTGAGGAAGCTCTTGAACGACATTCCGATGGACTATTCCATCGGCTTGGTCTCCAACGCGCAGGGTGGGCGGGGCGAGCTTCTGCACTGGGTGCTGATGAGCCTGGGTCAGCCAGTGGATCCGGATCACGGCTACGTCCAGCTCTTCGCGCAGTTCCAAGAGTTCCTGATCTCCGAATACGCGGCGGGGCGGCGGACTGCGCTCATCTTCGACGAGGCTCAGAACCTCACGCCGGACGCGCTCGAGGAACTGCGGATGTTCTCCAACATCAACGCGGACAAGGACGAGCTCCTGCAGCTGATCCTCGTCGGCCAGCCGGAGCTCCGGGACCTCGTGCGCCGTCGCTCCTTGACCCAGTTCGCGCAGCGCATCGCGGCCGAGTTCCACCTTCGTGCGCTGGAGCCCGAGGAGACCGACGCCTACATCCGGCACCGGCTGAGCCATGCGGGCTGCGAAACGCCGCTGTTCCTGGCCGAGGCGACGGAGATGATCCACCGAGCCGGCCGCGGCATCCCCCGTCTGATCAATCAGCTCTGCGATTACGCCTTGGTCTACGGCTTCGCCGAGGAGAAGTCGGAGATCGACGCGGACGTGATCCGCGAGGTGCTCGCCGACCGTCGCCAATACGGGGTCTTCGCCGATCCCGACGGGCCCGCCGCGGCGGCGCCCTCCGCAGCTTCCGAAGACGCGCCCGCCGCGGCGGAGGACAACGTTTTCTACGGCGTCTGGGAGAGGAAGGCCTGATCCCCGCCGCCACCGACCTGCGAGGTTCGCCACGATGACCGATTTCGATCCACGCTATCTGCTGTCGATCTTCCTGCGCCGGTTCCCGCTGTTCCTGCTGACGGCGGTCCTGATCTTCGCCGGCTTCGCGGCGGCGGCGGTGCTTTTGCCGCCGACCTTCACGTCGTCGGCGCGGATCCTCGTGGAGTCGCAGCGCATCCCGCAGAGCATGGTGCAATCCACCGTCGGCGGCGGAGCGTCCGAACGTCTGCGCGTGATCCAGCAGCGGCTGATGACCCGGGAGAACCTTCTCGAGATCGCCAACCAGTTCCGGGTCTTCGCGGACCGCGACGATCTCTCCCCGACCGAGATGGTTCAGGAGATGCGCCGCTCCACCGGCTTCCGTCAGGTCGCACTCGGTGGCGGGCGCGGAGGCGGCATGGCGCTGCTGTTCAACGTCGCCTTCTCGGCGGCCGATCCGCGCGTGGCGTCTCAGGTCGCCGGAGAGTACGTAACTCGGATCCTCGAGGACAACGTGAGGATCCGGACGGATCGCGCAGCCAACACCTATGGCTTCTTCGAGCAGGAGACGCAGCGACTGGGCGGCGAGCTGACGGCGATCGAGTCCGAGATCGTCGAGTTCAAGCGCGCCAACCGCGACACCCTGCCGGACACGCTGTCGTTCCGCACCAATCAGCTCGAGCGGGTGCAGCAGCGCCAGCAGCTCCTCGACCGGGAGCGCGCGGACCTCCGGCAGGAGCGCAAGCTGCTCGAGGAGATGCGCGAGGACCCCGCGAGCCTCGTCGAAGAGGAGCGACAGCTCACCGAGCCGGAGCGGGCGCTGCTTCAGCTGCAGCAGCGCCGGCGCATGCGTCTCGCGATCCTTTCGGAGACCCATCCCGAGATTCTCGGCATCGACACGCGGATCGCCGCGCTTGAGCGCATCATCGAGCAAGACGCCGAGATGCGCGAGGCGACGGCCGACGAGCGCAACAACCGCCAGATCTCGGAGCGCTTGAGCCGCATCGAGCAGCAGATCGAGGTGGTCGACACCCGCCTCGCCCAGCTTGACGACGAACTCGTCCAGCTCGAGCGGCGCGAGGCCGAGCTTCAGCGCTCCATCGCCGAAACGCCCAACACCCAGATGGCGCTCACGGCGCTCAACCGGAACTACTCCAACCTCCAGCGCCAGTACGATACAGCCCGCGGCAAGCTCGCCGTGTCCGCCACCGGCGAGCAGCTGGAACTTCAACAGCAGGCCGAACGCTTCGAGGTGATCGAGCAGGCCGGAACGCCGGAGAGTCCGGACAAACCCGACCGCTTGATGATCCTGATGATGGGCGCCGGCGGCGGCGCCGGGGCCGGCATCGCGGTCATCGCGCTGCTGGAGTTCCTCAACAAGGCCATCCGCCGCCCCTCCGACATCGTCGCGACGCTCGAGACGCAGCCTCTGGCGGTGATCCCATACATCTACACGGATGCGGAGCTGCGCCGTCGGACCGTGATCAAGTGGTCGCTGATAACGCTGATCGTCGGCGGCTCCATCGCGGTCGTGACTCTGACGCACATCTTCTACATGCCGCTCGACCTTCTGATGCGAAAGCTGATGGAGATGACGCAGCTCGACACCGTTCTGCAGTTGATCCGCTCCCGCATCAGTTTCTGACGCGCACTCGACCTTTGGGGGCGCCGCGGAGGTCCGCCGCGCCCCCGGACCCGATCGATCCATCCGGAGGCGTCACGCCATGGAACGCATCAAGACCGCCATAAGCCGCGCGAAGCTCGCCCGAGGCGACGCCGCCCCCGGACCTGCCCCTCGGGAGCCGGCGGAATACGACCCGACGAAGGAACGCCCGCCGGAAACCTGGCTGGCTCTGCCGAGAGTCGATCCCAGCGAAAACAGACTGATCGACAGCCGCATCGTCACTTTCAGCAAGGACGATCCGGCCCACGTTCCGTTCGACATCCTGCGCACCAAGGTCTTGCGGTTGATGGAGACGAACGGCTGGTCCTCCATCGCCGTGACGTCGCCGACGATGTCCTGCGGGAAGACCATGATCTCCTGCAACCTCGCCTTCTCCTTCGCCCGGCAGCGCGCGACGCGTTGCATCCTGGCCGACGTCGATCTCAAGCGGCCGCAGGTGCGCAAGGTCCTCGGCCTGCAGTCCGAACTCTCGATGGGCGACTACCTGATGGGCGGCATCGCCCCGGAGGACTTCTTCGTCCGCATCGGCGACAATCTCGCGGTCGGCCCGACGCAACAGTCCTTCCGTCATTCGGCCGAGCTTCTGCAGCACCCGGACGCTGCCAGCGCCCTCTCGCGGATGCACGCCGCGCTCAAGCCGGACGTGGTCATCTACGACCTGCCGCCGATGCTGGCGAGCGACGACGCGATCTCCTTCATGCAGCATGTCGACTGCGCGCTGCTCATCGCCGCCGCCGGAACCACGACGGCGCGCAATCTCGACGATTGCGAGCGTCAGTTGTCGGAGCTGGTACCCGTCGCCGGCGTGATCCTCAACAAGTACGACCTCAAGAGCGAGTCCTACTCCTACTACGAATACGACTACGTCTGATGGCAGTCCGCCGGCGGTTCAACCCGGCGGCGAGACAGGCAAGGCGGGGGCCGCCGCGCGGATCTCCGCCCACATCCCGGCGCGGAAGGCCTCCGGCCCGAAGCGCGCCGCGTGCGCCGCGATCCGCTCCGCATCGAGCGACGGCTCCACCGTCCGCTCGAAGCGCCGCATAGCGGCCACAAGCGCGTCGACGCTCTGCTCCGCGAACAGCACGCCGGTCTCCCCGTCCCGCACGGTGTCCAGCGCCCCACCCCGCCCGAGCGCCACGACCGGCCGTCCGCTGGCCATCGCCTCCAAAGGCACGATCCCGAAATCCTCCAAGCCCGGGAACAGAAGCGCTCGCGCCTCCCGGTAAAGGTCCGGCATCGCCGCATCCGGCAAACGTCCGAGAAACTCCACGCCCGCCGGCGCCTCGCGCCGCAGCCTCGCAAGTTCGGGCCCTTGACCGACCACCTTCAGTCGCCGGCCCAGCCTCGCCGCCGCAGCCACCGCCAGATCGGCGCGCTTGTAGGGTACCAACTCCGAGACGAAGAGGTAGGGCGCGTCCGGCCCTGGCGCCGGGGCCGGCCTGTACGCCTCGAGATCCACCGGCGGATGCACCACAGACGCTTCGCGACGCCACACCTGCCTGACACGCCGCCGCACGAATTCCGAATTGGCCACGAACCGATCCACGCGGTTCGCCGAGACGGCGTCCCACACCCGCATCCGCGTCGCCACCATGCTGAAGGCGAAGCGCCCCACCGGCCCCAAGCCGTCGCGATAGGCGTGGAACTGATCCCAGATGTAGCGCATCGGCGAGTGCACGTAGCAGACATGCGGCACATCCACCGGTCCGATCACGCCCTTGGCCGGCCCGGACTCGCTGGAGAGGATCAGGTCGTAGCCGGAGAGGTCGAAGGCCTCCAGTGCCCGAGGCATGAAGCCGAGATACTTCTGATAGTGGCGGCGCGCCCCGGGCAGCCGGGCCACGAAACTCTCGGTGATGCGTCGCTCGCGCAGCAGAGGGCTGAGCTTCTCCGGGATGCAGACGTGGGTGAAGAGATCCGCTTCCGGAAACATCCGGCAGAGCTGCTCCAGCACGCGCTCGCCTCCGCGCATGCCCACAAGCCAATAATGGATGATCGCGACACGCATCCCGCCCCTCGTTCCCTTGCGGCAGGCGCCGCGTCGGCGCGAACCGGCGACGGGATCAGCGTCCGGTCGGCCTCATCACGACGCCCGCCGTCCTGAGCATGATCAAGAGGTCGAGCGCGAGGCTCAGCCGGCGCAGATAGGAGAGGTCCAGCGCCACCCGCTGGTCATAGGAGAGCGCGTTGCGCCCGCTGACCTGCCAGAGCCCCGTGATCCCCGGACGCATCGCGTTGTAGGCGGCACGGATGGAGCCGTAATACTGCTCCAGTTCGTCTTCGGTCACCGGACGCGGACCGACGAAGCTCATGTCTCCGCGCAGCACGTTCCAGAGTTGCGGCAGTTCGTCGAGGCTGGTGCGTCGCAGAAAGTCGCCGATCGGGGTGATGCGCGGATCCGCCTCCAGCTTCCGGAAAGCCCTCCATTCCGCCGCGGCCGAGGGATCGTCCGCCAGATGCATCCTCAGCAGCGTCTCCGCTTCCGGCACCATGGTGCGGATCTTCCAGCAGAGGAAGGCGCGCCCGTCCCGCCCGACGCGACGATGCCCGAAGAAGGGAGCGGCGCCGTCGTTCAACCAAACGACGAGGGCGAGGAGACCGATCAGCGGGACGACGATAGGCAGGATCGCAAGCCCCAGTGCGAAGTCGAAACAGCGTTTGCCGAAGGCGACGTAGACGCGCGAGACGGCACGGGATCCCGCGATTCCGGCGGTCAGGAAGCTCTCGCCGGTTCCCACGTCCTTCATAACGCTTACGCCCCCTCCGGACGCTCATGCGCCCGACGGTCACACTACGCACGGCGACCGAAACCTGCTCTGGGCGATGATTATCGTATCCTTCGAGGCGACTTCAACGAAAAAGTTACCTTTCGCCGAGACCATGGAGGAATCGCGGCGATGGCGCGGGGGCCACACCGCGGCGCCTACGCCTGCCCTAGGCGGCCTTCATGCTTAACCGCGAGGGGGTTGCGATGATAGCTGACCGCGGAGCCGCGCCGAGCGCCGCTCCGTCCGCAGTCCAGAGGAGAGTTTCCGCATGCGTCTGGTCGTCCTCGCCGCCGCCTTCGCGCTGACCGGCTGCGGAGTGGTCTACACCTCCCCTTCGGTCTACGGGCCCGGCGACGCCGCCGGCTTCAACGCGTCCACGGACTACGACGTGGCGGTGGTGCCGCTGACGCTCGAGACGGCGATGGAGGCGAACCTCGCCCCTTACGTGCCGCCGCGCCTTCCGGACGCGTTCCGACCCGCTCCGACGCGCTCGCCGGCGCCTCTGGCCGCCGGAGACACGCGGATGCCGGACATCCCCAGCCCGGAGATCACCGAAGTCGGGGCCGCGGGCGCCGCCGGCCCGCTGCCGGACCCGGCGACCGAAGCCGAGCGCGCCGCCGAGATCGTGACCGCGCTGCCCCCGCCGGCGGAGCCACGACCCTATCGGATCGGCGTCTCGGACGTGCTGCTGCTCTCGGCCAACACCGCCGGCGCGACGCTCGAGGACGTGCCCTCGCTGCTGAACGCACAGGCCGCGAGGAAGGGCTACATCGTGCAGGACGACGGCGCCATCGCGGTGCCGGACGTGGGGCGCGTCCGCGTCGCGGGCCTGACCCTCGAAGAGGCGGAGGGCGAGATCTTCGAGGCGCTCGTCGCCCAACGGCTCGACCCGTCCTTCAGTCTCGAGATCGCGGAGTTCAACTCCCAGCGCGTCTCGATCGGCGGCGCGGTGCGCCAGCCTTCGGTGCAGCCCATCAGCCTCCGGCCGCTGTTCCTGACCGAGGCGCTGCAGATCGCCGGGGGCCTCGCGACCGAGGACCCCGATTACGCCGTGGTGCGACTTTTCCGCGACGGCGAGGTCTATCAGGCTCCGCTGCGCGCCCTCTACGCCGACGACGGTCTCGACGACGTGCTGCTGCGCGACGGGGACGCGGTGTTCGTCGACGCGAACTACGACCTCTCCCAGGCACGGGCCTTCTTCGAGGAGCGTCTGCGCCTGCGCGAGGCCGAGCTGCGCGAGCGCGAGTTCGCCTTCCGCGAGCGCCAGGCCGAGATCGACGAAGTGCGGTTCGGCGTCACCCTCGCGCAGTTCGAATTGCAGAAGGCGCAGCTCCGTCAGCAGCTCAACGACATGCGCATCGCCGTCGCGCAGTACGAGATCGCCCGCAACAACGATGCGCGTGCCGCCGCCGCCGACCAGCGCAGCGCCTTCCGCGAGCGGGTGGAGCTCGGCGCCGTGGCGCGCGATTACGTCTACGTCGCCGGCGAGGTGCGTCGGCCGAACCGCTTCCCGCTGCCGTTCGAGACCCGCGTCAACCTCGCCGACGTGCTGTTCGAGAACGAGGGCGTGAACGTCAACTTCGCCGACTATTCGGAGATCTACGTTCTGCGCCGCGCGCCTGGGGCCGAGACGCTGGGCGGCATCACCGCCTATCACCTGAACGCCGGCAACGTCGTGAACCTCGCCAGCGCCACGCATCTGGAGCTGCGTCCGAACGACGTGGTCTTCGTGGCCGAACAGCCCATCACGGCCTGGGGCCGCGTCGTCACGCAGCTGGTGCCCGGCCTCCTCAACAGCGCCGCCGCCGCCGCCAACATCGCCGGCGGCTGACGACGGCGCCGGCGCGTCCGCGAGGGCACGCCGGCGTGTCGCTCAGTCGACGCTCGTGAGGAAATCCGCCCGGTCGTCCTCCAGCCGAACGGCCGAGAGGACGCCCGTGGCGTAGGCCCCGGTATCGATGGCGATGCGCCCCTGCGCGGCGAACGCCTCGTCCACCACGTAATGCCCGTGCACGCACCAGAGACCATCGCTCCGGGCGTGCTGGAAGAAGCGCGAGGTTCCCCAGATCAGCGTCGATTCGCTCTGAAGCTCCGGAGGGGTCTCCGGATCTCCGCCGGCATGGGCGAAGAGGACGTTGCCGTGACGCGTCCAGCTCGGCAGCCCGCGCAGCATCTCCACCAGCCCCCGGGCCGCCGCGGCCAGTCGCACCGCGGCGGCCTCGAGCGCCTCGCCCTCGCTGGAGAGCTGCACGCCGCCGACGCCGAAGCTCAGCATGGTCTGGAGGCCGCCGTTGCGCAGCCATCGCGGACCGCCCCGCAAGGGCTCGTCCAGGAACTCCAGCATCATCGCCTCGTGGTTGCCCCGAAGCGCGATCACCTCGCCGAAGCCGGCGCGTTCCGGCGCCCGCAGCAGGCCCTGCACCCGCGCGAGCACCTCGGCGGACTGCTCGCCCCGGTCGACGTAGTCGCCCATCAACACGAGGCGCGGGCCGTCGAGCCGGCGCGCCCGTGCGTCCTCGCCGATCCGCGCAAGCAGCCGCTCGAACTGGTCGAACCGGCCATGCACGTCGCCGATCGCATAGGTCGGACCGTCGATCGCCAGCGGAACGTCGAAGCCGCGCGGACCCTTCCGTCCGCGCGGCTCCTCGTCGGACCGACCGAACAGGCGGCGAAGCGGCCCGATCATGCCGCCTCGCCCTCCTCCGCGCCGCCGGGTCGGCTCACTCGGCCGCCTGTTTCGCCGCGTGCAGCCACGACCAGACCCGCTTGGGCGTCATCGGCATGTCCACATGGGTCACGCCCGCCGGCTGCAGCGCGTCGAGCCCCGCGTTGGTCACCGCGGCCAGAGCGCCCACGGTCCCGGCCTCGCCGCAGCCCTTCATGCCGATCGGATTCGCGGTCGAGGGCACGCCCTCGTGGTGGAACGGGATCATCGGCGCGTCGTAGGCGCGCGGGATCGCGTAATCCATGAAGGTGGCGCTCAGCAGCTGACCCTCGTCGTCGTAGACCACCTCCTCGGTGATCGCCTGGCCGATGCCCTGCACGACGCCGCCATGCACCTGGCCCTCGGCCAGCATCGGGTTCATCAGCCGCCCGAAGTCGTCGACCACGGTGTATTTCACCACCTGGGTGACGCCGGTCTCCGGATCGACCTCGACCTCCGCCACATGGCAGCCGTTCGGGAACGACCGCCCCGGCACCGTGTTCTCGAGCTCGGTGACCAGCAGCTCCGCCTGGCCCTTCTTCCGCGCCACCTCGGACAACGCCATCAGGTCGACCGACTTGTCGGTGCCGGCCACCCGGAACGCGCCCTCCTCGAACACGATGTCGGCGGCGGAGGCCTCGAGCTCCTCCTCCGCCAGCGGCCGGAAGCGCTCCACCATCTCGTCCGCCGCCGCGTTGATCGCCGAGCCCTGCATGGTCACCGAGCGGGAGCCGCCGGTGCCGCCGCCCTGCTGGATCAGGTCCGAATCCCCCTGAACCACGCGCACCTTCTCGAACGGGATGCCGGCGCGCTCCGTCAGGAACTGCGAGAACACCGTTTCGTGGCCCTGCCCGTTGGACTGCGTGCCGACGTAGAGGTCCACGAAGCCGTCGTCCGCGAACTGGATCTTCGCCGTCTCGTTCTGCGCGCCGAGGATCGATTCGATGTAGTAGCAAAGGCCCCGGCCCCGCAGCAGGCCGCGCGCCTCGCTCTCGGCCTTGCGCGCGCCGAAGCCGTCCCAGTCGGCCTCCTTCAGCCCGCGGTCGAGCACGCGGGAGAAGTCGCCCACGTCGTAGATCTCGCCGACCACGGTCTTGTAGGGGAACTGCTGCGGTTTCACGAAGTTCTTGCGCCGCAGCTCCACCGGATCGACGCCGAGCTGGCGCGCAGACCAGTCCATCAGCCGATCCATCTGGTAGATCGCCTCCGGCCGCCCGGCGCCGCGATAGGCGTCGACCGGCGTGGTGTTGGAGTAGATCCCCTTCACCTCGTAGAGGGCGACCTGCACGTCGTAGACGCCCGGCAGCACGTATTTGGCGACCTCGGACGGAATGAACTGCCCGAAGTTCGAGTTGTAGGCGCCGAGGCCGGCCTTCACCGAGAAGTGCACCGCCTTCAGCTTGTGGTCCGCGTCGAACGCCGCGCGCGCGATGGTGACGTGGTCGCGCCCCATGTTGTCCGTCAGCATCGCCTCCGAGCGGTCGGACATCCAGTGCACCGGCCGCCCGATGCGGCGCGAGGCCTGCGCCAGCGCCAGATGCTCGGGATAGTTGAACGCCTTCATGCCGAAGCCGCCGCCGGTGTCCGGGTTGGTGACGCGCACCTGCTCGGGCTTCAGGTCCAGCTTGTCGGCGAGCTCGCCCTTGAGACCCCAGACCCCCTGGCCGTTGGAGGCGACGTGCAGGCGCTCGCCGTCCCACTCCGCGGTGATGCCCCGCGGCTCCATCGAGACGGCGATGACCCGGTTGTTGACCAGCGGCAGCTCGACGACGTGCGCCGCGCCCTCGAAGGCCTCGCGCACCGCCGCCTCGTCGCCGAAGGCCCAGTCGTAGGCGACGTTGTTCGGCGCGAGATCGCGGTGGACCTCGGGCTGGCTCTCGGCCTCGGCGGTCGTGGTGGCGGCGGGCAGCTCCTTGTAGTCGACGGCGACCATGTCGGCGGCGTCGCGCGCCGCGGCGGCGCTCTCGGCCACGATCAGCGCCACCGCCTCGCCCACGAAGCGCACCCGGTCCTCCGCGAGGGCGGGGCGGACCGGCGCGGCGCCCGGCGTGCCGTCGCGGTTCTGCACCGTGGCGAAGTTCATGGCGTTCTTGATCTCCTTCGAGAGATCCGCGCCCGTGATCACGTCCAGCACGCCCGACGCCGCCTTCGCGTCGGAGACGTCGATGGAGAGGATCTCCGCATGGGCGTGCGGAGAGCGCACGAAGATCCCGTAGGCCGAGCCCTCGGGCACGATGTCGTCCACGTAGCGGCCGGCGCCGGTGAGGAAACGCGAGTCCTCCTTGCGCAGGACGGGCTGGGAGGTGCCGAACTTCATGCTGTCGTCCCCATCTCTCGGGCTGAACGTCACGGACCGCACCCGGTTCGGGCGCTTGCGCAGGGAGCCTAGCCGCACGGGCGTCGTTGTCCATGCCGCTGCGACGCTCGGGCGCCTGCCGGGGCCCTGGACGGCGTCCGCGGCGCCGAGGCGACACCCCCGGGATGCAGCCGGCAGTCATCCGCGCCGTGATACGGTTTCTACAACTTTGGGAGGAACGAATCGCCATGACACAGACCGCCGCCCAAGCGCGTCGGCCTTGTTCCGCCGGGGACGGGGCCGCCGGCCCGTCCTCCGACGCGGCCCTGGCCCGCGCCCTCCTCTCGCTCGCCAAGGCGCGGAGCGAAGGCGCCAGCTTCTGCCCGTCCGAGGCCGCCCGAGCCCTGGCGCCCGCCGACTGGCGCCCCCTGATGCCGAAGCTGCGCCGCGTCGCGGCGCGTCTGCAGCGCGACGGCCTGCTGACGGTCACGCAGGGCGGTCGGCCGGTCGACGCGCTCTCCGCCTGCGGGCCGATCCGCCTGTCGCGCCCACGGCACTGAAACGCGCCGTCGGCGCGGCGGGCGGCGCCCCGCCTAACGCAGTCGCGGCGGCCCCTCGCGCCGTCGCGGCGCCGCGGTCTCCGGCGACGGCGGCTCGAAGCCTAGGCCGACCCGACGCGCCGCCTCCAGCAGCGGCCCCTCCGCCGCGAATCCGACCTCGAGCGTGGAGCCCGCCAGCCGCGCGGTCTCCCCCACCGCCCGCGCCAGCGCCCCGCGATGCGCCTCGGCCGCGTCGCCGGCGCCCCAGACGCCGCGCTCGACCAGCAGCAGCGCCAACCGCCGCTCGTCGTCCGCCGTCGCCGAGACCAGCCAGGCCTCGCGCAGCGCGGCGCCCAGCGCGGCCAGCTTCGAATCGAGCGCCGCGATCAGCGCCTCGGACGCGCCCTCGGGCCGTCCGAGCGACGAGAGCCGCGCCTCCGCCGCCTCCGCCCGCATCGCCGTCGCCATCCAGGCCAGCGCCTCGGCGTCGTGGAACAGTTCCGAGGGCGCGACCCCGGCGTTGACGGCGAGGTTCAGCCCCCGCTCCGCCAGCAGCGCCGCGAGGTCCCGGCCGGGGGCGGCGAGGTAGTGCGCCCCGCCGCCGAACCCGGCCAGCCGCTCCTCCCGGTCGAAGGCGAGCGCGGTCGGCCCGGCCTCCAGCGGCAGCACCTGCGGGCGCGGCGGCCCGTCTTCCGCCGGCGCCTCCAGCAGCAGGAACAGCTCCGCGTTGAGCAGCGCGTCCACCGCCCGTCCGTCCGTCGCGTCGCCGCCCGAAAGCCGCATCGCCCGGTCCAGCGCCGTCTCCTCGCCGGTGTCCTCCGTCGCCTCGCTCACTCGGTCGTCTCCAGGATCCAGTCCGCCACCCGCGCCAGCATCTCCGGCGCGCCGAGATCGATCGGCAGCATGTGCCAGCCGTCCTCGACGTAGTCGAAGGTCTTGGGGCCCGGCAACGCGGCATGGGCGGCGCGCACGCTGTCCTCGGGAATCACCTCGTCCCTCGCCCCCATCACCGTCAGCACCGGCGACGAGGCCGCCTTCGGCGCGGCCTCGACGGCGCGGTCCATCAGCCGGATCAGACCGAGGAACTCGCGCGGAGAGGGATCGGCGAAGCGCAGCGGATCCTCCGAGATCGCGTCGAGCCGCGCGAGGTTGTCGGTCGGGCGGATCGGCACGGGCGAGGCGGCGCGGGAGAAACGCAGATCGGGGAACAGCTGCGCGCCGAGCCACGCCCCCGCCCGATAGACCGGCGACAGCTGATCGCCCCCCCAGACCGCCGGCGCCATCAGGACCAGCGCGTCGGCGTCCAGGCGCCCTTCCCCCGCCGCGGCCAGCGCCACGCCCCCGCCCATCGAATGACCCACCACCGCCAGCGGCAGCCCCGGCCGCGCCGCCCGTACGGCGGCGGCCACGGCCTCCAGGTCGGCGACCAGCGCCTCATGGCCCGGCCAGTCACGGTTCGTGGGGTTCCGCCCGAAGCCGCGCTGATCGTAGGCCCAGACCTCGAGGCCCCGCGCCGTCCAAACCGCCGCCGCGTCGGGCCAGATCGTCTCGGCGTAGTCGCCGTAGCCGTGCAGCGCGAGCACCAGAGCCCGCGGCTCGCCCTCGGCCGCCCAGCGCGAAACCGCCAGCGGCCCCTCCGCGCCCTGCACCGTCGCGGCGGGACGCGGCGGCTCGAGGGGCGGGCCGCCCGGATCCGCCACGCCGCCGCAGGCGACGAGGACGAGCACGCCGAGCGCAACGAGCGCCCGCCTCATGCGACGAGTTCCGCCACGCGCGCCCGCAGCCACGGCACGACCTCCGCCTCGAACCAGGGATTGCGCTTCAGCCAGCCGGTGTTGCGCCAGCTCGGATGCGGGAGCGGCAGCATCCCCGGCGGCGCCGCGCGCCAGTCCCGCACCCGCTCGGTCACGCCCGCGCCGCGCCCCAGCGCCCAGGCCTGCGCGTAGCCGCCGACCAGCAGCGTCAGTTCGATGCGCGGCATCGCCGCCAAGGCCTTCGCCCGCCACAGCGCGGCGCAGCGCTTCGGGGGCGGCAGATCCGACCCCTTGGCGTCGTAGCCCGGAAAGCAGAACGCCATCGGCAGGATCGCGATGCGGGAACGATCGTAGAACGTCTCCCGGTCCACGCCCATCCAGGCCCGCAACCGGTCGCCGGAAGGGTCGTCGAACGGCAGGCCCGAAGCGTGAACCCGCGCGCCCGGCGCCTGCCCGGCGATCAGCAGCCGCGCCGTTCCGCCGATCCGCGTCACCGGACGCGGCGCGTGCGCCGTCGCCGTCCGCACGAAGGCGTCCGCGCAGGCCGTGCAGCCCGCGATCTCCCGTTCCAGCGCCTCCGGCGTCACCTGTCCCACATCTCCCAATGCCGCTCCCGCAGCGCCCGATCGCGCCGCCCGCAACGACGTATGTGGCGACCGCCGTCCGCGGCGTCGAGCCCTCGGGGTCGCGCCGGCGGTCACCGGCGACGTCGCGCGGCTTGCCGGAGACGGCGCCGCGGGCGACACCTGCCCGCCATGCCGCCGCACCCCGCCACGCCCGCGATCCACGCCGATCCCACGCCCGACGCCCTCATCGTCGGAGCGGGAGCCTTCGGCCTCTGGACCGCGCGCGCCTGCCACGCCCGCGGCCTTCGCGTAGAGATCTGCGACGCGGGACGGGTCGGCGCGGCGGAGGGCGCCTCCGGCGGCCCGGTCGGCGCGCTCGCGCCGCATCGACCCTGGCCGTGGACGGCGCTGAAGGCGCTCCAGTTCGAAGCGATACGCGACCTTCCGGACCGCCTCGCGGCGCTCGAGGCGGAGACCGGCCGCGCCACCGGCGGCGCGCGCCTCGGCCGCGCGGCCCCGTTGGCCTCGGCCGAGGCCCGCGCGCGCGCCGAACGGCGCCTGCCGGAGGCAGCCCTCCGCTGGCCCGGCTTCCGGCAATGGATCGAGGACGCACCCGCCGGCCTCGTCGCGCCGCACGGCGTCCTGCGCGACGACCTGACCGCCCGCCTCGCCCCGCGCCCGACGGCGGAGGCCCTGCGGGCCGTGCTCCCGCCCCAGGCGATCCGGGACGGCGACCCGCTGCTCGACGCCTCCGACCCGCGCCGCCCGGTCCTCGCCTCCGGACCTCGGCCCGCCGGCGCCACGGTGCTCGCCGCGGGCGTCGCGATCCGCGGCCTCCTCTCCATGCCGACGCTGGAACCCGAGCACGGGCAGGCCGCCCGGCTCGGCGCCGTGCCGCCCTCCGGCACGCCGCTGATCCAGGCTCCGGGCCTCTGGATCGTGCCGCAACGGGACCATGTCGCGATCGGCTCCACCTCCGAACGGGGCCGCGAGGATCTCGAGACCGACGCCGGCCTCGACGCCCTGATCGCCGGGGCCCGCGCCCTCCTCCCCGCCTTGGCGGAAGCGCCGGTGCTGGAGCGCTGGGCGGGTCTGCGGCCGCGCCTCGCGTCGCGCGGACCGCTCGGAGGGGAGCTCGCGCCCGGTCTCCTCGTCGCCACCGGCGGCTTCAAGATCGGCCTCGCCCTCGCGCCCGCGGTCGGCGAAGCCATCGCCGCCGTGCTTTGCGGAGAGCCGAATCCGTTGGCCCCGGATTTCCGCCCATGACGCGATGCCGCCTCGAAGCCCCCCGCGCGGCCTGTCTCGCCTGCGCCTGCACGGCTGCAAGCCTCGTCAGCGGCCTCGGCGCGAGCGGGAAAGCCACGGCCTCCTAAAGCCGCGCCAACGTTTCGCTGCAGGGCTCGCCGCCGTACCAAAGCTCCAGCGCCCGGGCGAAAGGGGCGCGCTCGCCGCCCTCGGCCGCCACCTCGCGGAACAGCGTGAGACACGAGCGGAACTTCGCCGCGTCCACTGCGCCGAAAAGCCGCGCCATGTCGGTCTCGCCGGAGGCCGCCGCAGCCTCGATCCCCGCCAGCAGCCGCGGACCGAGCGTCGGATGCGCGAGATACGCGCGCGCCTCCGCCGCGCCGGAGATGGCGTAGCGCCGCGCCGTCTCGCTGCGGCCGATCCCGGCGATCTGGGGGAACACGAACCACATCCAGTGCGTGCGCTTCCTGCCGGCCTTCAACTCGGCCAGGGCTCCCTGAACGACGCCCTCCTGAGCGGCCTCGAAACGGGCCAGGTCGTGTGGGTCGTCCTCCATGTCGGTCTCCCCCGTCGCGCCGCCGCCCCGCCCGCGTCGCGCGCGGACGGAGCCGATCATGCCGCGACGGGCGCGCCGTGTCGCCTCAGAACCGCGCCTTCGCCCGGTCCCAAGCCTGCGATATCGCCTGGCCGGCCTCCTCGAAGCCCGTCTTCAGCTCTTCGCTCGCCTCGCCGGAACTCTCGCGCGCCTTGGCCAGGATCGCCTTGGCCTTGTCGCGCTGGGTCTCGAGCTCCTCGATCTCCTTCTGCAACTCCCGTTTCGCTTCGCCGCCCGCCTCGTCCGCGCGGGCCTTCAGATTGCGGATGTCCGTCTCCCACGCGCGCAGCTTCTCCGCCATGCGGTCCGCCACCATGTCGTCCTCTTCGGCCATGCCGATACTCCATCCGTCATGCAGGTCCCGGCGACAACGTCCGCCGCCGGCCCCCGTTCCGGCGTGACGCTCCGTCGCAAGCGAGGCCGGCGAAGTCGCGAACCGGCTTCAAGCCCGCATCCAGCCGTCGTAGGCAGGAGGCGCGCGGGACCGCCCCGCGGCACGAACGGAACCGAGAGGAGAGGGGCCGGCGCATGACCCAGGGATCGGACATCGAAATCGCCCGCGAAGCGCGCAAGCGCCCCATCCAGGAGATCGGCGCCCGGCTGGACGTGCCGTCCGAGGCGTTGCTGCCCTTCGGTCACGACAAGGCCAAGCTCTCTGCCGACTTCATCAAGGGGCTGGAGGACCGGCCCGACGGCAAGCTGATCCTCGTGACCGCCGTGAACCCGACCCCGGCGGGCGAGGGCAAGACCACGACGACGGTCGGCCTCGGCGACGGGCTCAACGCCATCGGGAAGAAGGCGGCGATCTGCCTGCGCGAGCCCTCCCTCGGCCCCTGCTTCGGCATGAAGGGCGGCGCGGCCGGCGGCGGCTACGCCCAGGTCGTGCCGATGGAGGACATCAACCTCCACTTCACCGGCGACTTCCACGCCATCACCAGCGCCCACAACCTGCTCTCCGCGCTGATCGACAACCACGTCTACTGGGGCAACGCGCTCGGCATCGACACGCGCCGCATCGTCTGGCGGCGCGTGCTCGACATGAACGACCGGGCGCTGCGCCAGATCACGACGTCGCTCGGCGGCGTCGCCAACGGCTTCCCGGCGGAGGGCGGCTTCGACATCACCGTCGCCTCCGAGATCATGGCGATCCTCTGCCTCGCCAAGGACCTCGAGGACCTGCGCGACCGCCTCGGGGAGATCGTCGTCGCCTACACGCGGGATCGGGCGCCGATCCACGCGAGGGACCTGCAGGCCGACGGCGCCATGACCGTCCTTCTCCAGCAGGCGATGCAGCCCAACCTCGTGCAGACGCTGGAGAACAACCCCGCCTTCATCCACGGCGGCCCCTTCGCCAACATCGCGCATGGCTGCAACTCGGTCGTCGCCACGCGCGCGGCGCTCAAGCTCGCCGACTACGTGGTGACGGAGGCCGGCTTCGGCGCCGATCTCGGGGCCGAGAAGTTCTTCGACATCAAGTGCCGCAAGGCCGGCCTCTCACCCGACGCCGTGGTGCTGGTCGCCACGATCCGCGCGCTCAAGATGAACGGCGGCGTCGCCAAGGCCGATCTCGGGACCGAGAACGTGGGGGCCGTCGCCAAGGGCTGCGACAACCTCGGACGGCACCTCGAGAACCTCGCGCAGTTCGGCGTGCCCGTCGTCGTCGCCATCAACCACTTCGCCGGCGACGCGGAGGCCGAGATCGCCGCCGTGCAGGACTTCGTCGCCGCCCGAGGGACCGAGGCGGTGCTCTGCCGCCATTGGGCCGAGGGCTCGAAGGGCACGACCGAGCTCGCCGAGAAGGTCGTCGCGCTGGCCGAGGGCGGCACGGCCCAGTTCGCCCCGCTCTATCCCGACGACATGCCGCTGATGGAGAAGATCGAGACGGTGGCGAAGCGCATCTACCGCGCCGAAGAGGTGATCGCGGACCGCAAGGTGCGCGACCAGCTCGCCGCGTGGGAGGACGCCGGCTTCGGGAGCCTGCCGGTCTGCATGGCCAAGACCCAGTACTCGTTCTCCACCGACCCGACGCTCCGCGGCGCGCCGGAGGGGCACTCGATCCCGGTGCGGGAGGTCCGCCTCTCCGCCGGGGCCGGCTTCGTGGTGGCGATCTGCGGAGAGATCATGACCATGCCCGGCCTGCCGCGCACCCCCGCCGCCGAAACCATCGGCCTCGACGCCGAGGGCCGGATCGAGGGGCTGTTCTGACCCTCCCGGACGGCCCGCCGCACTGGACGCGGCGGGCCGTCCGCGGGATGGTCGAGCCCATGAGCCGCCTCGCCCGCCGTATCGGCCCCGCCCTCGCCCTCCTCGCGCTGCTGGCCGCCGCCCCGGCCGCGGCGGAGGAGCCCTACTACCACCCGCCGATCACCTCGGAGGAGAGCTTCGCCCGCCAGCTCATCGAGGGACCGCCCGCCGGCAAGGCGGATCGCGAGGGCTTCGTCACCCTCGTCACGCGCGCGCAGCTCGACGCGCCGGCGAACCCGACCTTCTCGCTCTTCGCCAAGGGCGGCGATTCCGACCGTCTCTACATGATCGCGCTCTCGGACGACGAGTTCCGGACCCTGCACCGCGCCCGCGCCGTGCTGGCGCAGCTCACCTACAATCTGCGCTCCACCTCCTTCTTCCGGGAGCAGGGGCTGGCCGTCGACGCGACCTTCTTCGACATCCTCCAGCTCCTCGGCTTCGAGAGCCTCGTGGTCTCCGACGGCGTCGGCTGGGCGCACCGGATCGACTTCGAATGACCGACCTCTCCGAGATCACCAGCCTGGGCCGCGACGCGCCGATCCCGACCTCGCCGGACGAGGCACGGCTCGATCCGGTGCCGAACCCGCGGCGGGGGGAACTCTATCTGGCGCGCTTCACCTGCCCCGAGTTCACCTCGATCTGCCCCGTCACCGGCCAGCCCGACTTCGCGCATTTGGTGATAGACTACGCGCCCGACGCGCATCTGGTGGAATCGAAGTCGCTCAAGCTGTTTCTGACCAGCTTCCGCAACCACGGCGCCTTCCACGAGGACTGCACGCTCGAGGTCGCGACCCGCATCCGCGACGTGACGAAGCCCCGTTGGATCCGCATCGCAGGCTACTGGTATCCGCGCGGCGGCATCCCCATCGACGTGTTCTGGCAGTCCGGCCCGCCGCCGGAGGGCCTCTGGCTCCCCGATCCCGGCGTCGCCCCCTATCGCGGCCGCGGCTGAGCGGCCGAAGGAGACCCCCCATGCCCGACGCCGCCGACCGCCGCGCCGAGATCATCGACGGCAAGGCCTTCGCCGCCGCCCTGCGGGGGCGGATCGCCGGCCACGTCTCCGCGATGAAGGCGAAGGGCGTCGCGCCCGGCCTCGCCGTGGTGCTGGTCGGCGAGGACCCCGCCAGCCAGGTCTACGTCCGCAACAAGCACCGCCAGACGCTCGAGGCGGGGATGGAAAGCTTCGAGCATCGCCTGCCGGTCGAGACGCCGGAGGCGGAGCTCCTCGCCCTCGTCGCCCGCCTCAACGCCGATCCCGCCGTCCACGGCATCCTCGTGCAGCTTCCGCTGCCGGGCCATGTCGACGCGGCCAAGGTGCTCGACGCCATCGACCCGGCGAAGGACGTCGACGGCTTCCACGTCGTCAACGTCGGCCGCCTCGCCACCTGCCTGCCGGCGCTGACGCCCTGCACGCCGCTCGGCTGCCTGATGCTGCTGAAGGACCGACTCGGA
>Ga0102943_1000609_pt1 | contig 23906 bp, 22 predicted proteins | sample SalPonC_black_MG_FD_78174 | JGI IMG/M metagenome (GOLD analysis project Ga0102943, IMG submission 78174) | Salt pond soil microbial communities from South San Francisco under conditions of wetland restoration - Salt Pond MetaG... | ecosystem: Environmental > Aquatic > Marine > Intertidal zone >...
AGGGGCGCCCTGCGCGGCGTGGGGCTGACGGAGGAGACGCCCTTCGGCGTGCTGACGGGCCGTCGCGCGGACCTGGCGGCCGTCCCTCTCGGCGCGCTCTGCGCTGGGGCGACCTACGTGCCGCTCGACCCGTCCGATCCTCCGGAGCGCCTGGCGCGGCTTCCGGAGACCTCCGGGGCGCGGGCGGTGATCGGCGACGGCCCGCTGCTCGACGCGCTTTCGGCGGCGGGCGGCCGTTTCGACGCCCTGGAGGCGAGGGAGCTTCCGGCGGTCCGTCGCCGGAGGCGCCGCCGGCGCCGGGCGGGGCGCGGCTCGCCCATCTCCCGTTCACATCCGGCGGCACCGGAGCGCCGAAGGCCGTCGAGGTGAGCACGCCGACGTCGTGCATCCGCTGCGCTCGGCGCGACGCATCTCCTTCTCCCGCGACGACCGCTATCTCGCCCCTTCGACGATCTCCTTCGACGCCTCCGTGACGGAGCTGTTCCTGCCGCTGACCAGGGGCGCCTCGCTCGTGCTTCGGGAGGGGGATTGGCGTCGGAGCCGGAGCGGATGGCGCGCCTGGTGCGGGAGACCGGCGCGACCGTCGTTCAGACGAGCCCTTCGGTCTGGTCGACGATCCTCGACCGGCCGCCGGACGTTCCGCGCGTACGGGTCGCGGTCAGCCACGGCGAGGCGGCGACGCCGGACCTCGTCCGCCGGCTCCTGTCGCACGGCGGGACGGTGTGGAACCTCTATGGTCCGACGGAGACGACGGTCCGGGCCGTCGGCCGTCCCATGTCCGAAGAGACCGCCTCCGAGCCGAGCGGGCATCCGGCGCCGATCGGACGGCCGCTGCCGCACCTCGCGGCGCATGTGGCGGAGGAGGCCGGACGCGCGGTCCTCGACGGGCGCGAGGCGAACTCCGGCTGAGCGGTCCGAGCCTGCCGCGCGGCTGTCGCGGCGCCGGGTCGGAGGCGGATGCGCGCTTCGCCCGGCTCGACGGGGCGGGGACGCTTCACGATCTCGGGCGCGTCGACGAGCGGATCGAGCCGAGGGAGATCGAGGCGGCGATCCGCATGGATCCGCGGATCGAGCATGCCGCGGCGACCTGGTGTCCGAACGCGACGGGCGCGCATGCCGTCGCCGCGGCGGTGGTCGCGCGGCCGGGGGTCTCCCTGACGCCGCGGGCCGTTCACGACGCGCTCGCCATGCGCCTGCCGCGACCGACGATCCCGTCCCGGATCCGCCTGCCGGAGGCCGGGCCGCCGCGGCGGGCGGCGGCGAGGACGCCGGAGGGGATCGCGACCACGGTGGAGAGAGCGAGGGCGCGGAGCGTGAGCGGCGGCGAGACGACGATGCGCTCCGCGATCAGCTCCGAGATCGGCGTGCGGCCGGTGCAGGACAGGCCGAAATCGCCGCGGAGCATGCCGCCGACCCAGTCGAGGCGGCGCTCCAGCGGGGGCGCGGGCGGCGGGAGGCTCCGCCGGGGGTGTCGCGCGGGGGGTGCGGGGGGTCGATCGGACCCGGAGCCGGCGCCGCATCCGTCTGCGATTCGTGCCGATGCGGCGCCGCGTTCGTCGGCCTTTCATGCGCCGAGAGCATGACTCCGGTCGGCCTTGCATGCACCGGCCGTGCGCCGCCTGTGCATATCGCGTGCGCCGAACGTACCGACATCGTGCGCACTTCGTACCGACGCCGTGCGGACGGGGGGAGGAGGAGGGGAGGAGGAAAGGGGGTCTCGGCCTGTCGCCCGGGCGAACGGCGGACCGGGAACCTCGCACGGAAGTCTTCACATCCGGTTGACGCGACGACCGGCCTCGCGTGCTCTGCGGCGAGGCGGACGACACGGCGCCCGCCGTCCGGCGCGATCGGGCCACGACGCGGGTGCGGGAGGCATCACCGAGACCGGCGTGTCGACTTTGAGCCCGATCGGGACCTCTGTTCCACGCGCGGCATCCTGCGCGATGTTGCGGGGAGCGGTCGCTGGCCGCGGCGCGCATCGATGACCGGTTCTCGGCCCAACTCCGTCATTCGGATGCAGATCCGCCCGCCGGATCATGTCCTCCTGCAAGCCCTCATGAGCGCCTTCGGGCGCGGCGTCGGTCAGGGCGTCGACCTTCGGTCGGTTCGGGGAGCGGTAGCGGACCGGGTCGGTGGCGCGAGGGGTCGCCCAAGATGGCCGCGGCCACGCAGCGGCAGCCGCCGAAGTCCTTCAGTCTGCGATCGCAGTCGGCGCAGGGGCGGCCATCGAGTCGGTTCGGCGGAAGGCGGCGAAGGCGGGCCCGTCGGCCCGGATCACCGCCTGCACGGCGGGAGGTGCACGCCCGACGCGCGGCCCGCCTGGGTCGTCGGCCTTTGGCGGCACCCGTCGCGCATCCCGATGAAGATCAGGGGCTTCATGTGCCGGGTGGAGGAACCCTGCGCCGCGCCCGGGGGTCGCGCATCGAGGATCGCGACGGCGGCGCGGAGGAGGGCGGCGGCACCCGCCGTCGGCTGAGGCCGGCCGAAGCGGTGGGGCTCGACCCTCGTGACGTCGCCTCCGGCTGCGGCGTGATGGCGGCCACGCGCTTCGCGGTGGACGCCCGGATCCTCTTCGTGCGCGAGGCGACGCCGCCGCCGTCCGCGATCATGCCGCCCTCCTGGGCGCAGACGAACCGGCAGCCGCTCCGCCCTGCCCGGACACCGGAGACGTCGCGGGTGAAGACGAGGCTCGGCGCCCGCTCCGCGGCCGGACCGCGGATCCCGATCGGCAGCTCCCCGGCGTGGCGCAGGATGGCGTGCCGGTGCGGACGCCGGCAGGGATCGTCGGGCGACCGGTCGATCATCTTCATCGCGGTCCGGCGGCGGTTTCGGATCGAGTACCGCGGGTCGCAGGGCGGCTCCCGCCCGGTCGGCGGGCGCGGGACCGTCGAGCGCGCGAAACCCTTACGGGGCGTGCCGTCGTCGACCATCGGCGGGATCGCGAAGCGGACGTCGACCCGGACGGCGGGCGTCGCCGGTCTCGCCGGGACCGCCGGAGTTCACATCACGCGCGGGGCTCGATCGCTCCGGGCCCGCAACCCCGGATTTTCATTGTGGAACAGCGCAGGCCCGGGCACGCTGGGCGAAAGCCGGCGCGTCGAACGCCGCGAGGACAGGGGAGGACCCGCGATGGAATGCTGCGGACCGGGATACGCCTCGCCCGCGGAGGCCATGAAGGCCCCGCGCGAGACGGTGCTCTACACCATCGCGATCTACACGGGCACGGGCATCCAGAAGCCCGACTACCTCTGCACGATCGACGCCGACCCGGAGAGCCCGACCTATTCGCAGGTGATCCATCGCCTGGAGATGCCCGGGATCGGGGACGAGCTGCACCACATGGGCTGGAACGCCTGCTCGTCCTGCCACGACGACGCCTCGATGAGCCGGCGTTACCTGATCGTGCCGGGGGTGCGCTCCTCCAACCTGCACGTCGTCGACACGATCGATCCGCGCGCGCCGACGCTGCACAAGGTCGTCGAGGGCGCCGAGATCAAGGCGAAGACCGACCTCTCCGCGCCCCACACGGTGCATTGCCTCGGCTCGGAGATCATCATCTCCATGCTCGGCGACGCCAAGGGCGAGGCGCCGGGCGGCTATCTGCACCTGAACAAGGATTTCGAGATCCTCGGCCGCTGGGAATCCTCGATGGGCGAGATCCCGTTCGGCTACGACTTCTGGTACCAGCCGCGCCACAACGTGATGGCGTCAAGCGAGTGGGCGGCGCCGAACACCTTCATGCCGGGCTTCGACCTCGAGGAGGTGGGGCATCTGAAATACGGCCGGCGCATCCACCTCTGGGATTTCGAGAAGCGCGAGCCGAAGCAGACCTTCTACCTGGGCGAGGACGGGCTGATCCCGCTGGAGGTGCGCTTCCACCACGACCCGGACTCGACCCACGGCTTCTGCGGCGCGGCGCTTTCGGCCAACATCATCCACTGGTGGAAGGACGGCGAGGACTGGCGCTGGGAGAAGATCGTCGACGTCGCCAACGAGCCGCACCCGGACTGGCCGATCCCGGTGCCGGGCGTGATCTCGGTGATCCTGCTGAGCATGGACGACCGGTTCCTGTATTTCTGCAACTGGCTGCACGGGGACGTGCGGCAGTACGACATCTCGGATCCGCACAAGCCGAAGCTCACCGGCCAGGTCTGGATGGGCGGGCTGCTGGGAAAGGCGCCGGAGGTCAACGGCGTGCGCGTCACCGGCGGGCCGCAGATGATCCAGCTCAGCCTCGACGGCAAGCGCCTCTACGTCACCACCAGCCTGTTCAGCACCTGGGACAACCAGTTCTATCCGGAGATCCGGACCAACGGCGGCTGCATGCTGATGGTGAACTGCGACGTCGAGAACGGCGGGATGGAGATCGACCCCGATTTCGTCGTCGACTTCGGCAAGGAGCCGAACGGCCCCTCGCGCTGCCACGAGACGCGCTATCCGGGCGGCGACTGCACCAGCGACATCTGGCTGTGACGACGCGCACGGTCACCCTCGCCAATCGCGGCGGCGCGCGGCACGCGGTGGACGCGCGGCGGCCCTTGCTCGACACGCTGCGCGAGCAGGGGGTGGATCTGCCCTATGGCTGCCGCTACGGCGGCTGCATCACCTGCGCGGCGAAGCTGACGGCGGGCGAGGTCGACCAGCGCCGGCAGGTGGCGCTGAACAACCGCCAGCTTTCGGCGGGGTACGTGATCCTCTGCGTCGCGCGGCCGCTGAGCGACGTGACGCTGGAGGTCGGGGTGGAGAGTCACGACCGGCTCTACCGAAACCCGTTCCTCGACCCGCTGGAGCCGCACGAGCTGAAGCCGGACATCGCGACGCGAAGGGAGGCATGAGCCATGCCCGAGGCCGACATCGACCACATCTACCGGTATTCGCAGGAGTATCTCTCGGAAATCCTGCGCGAGACGAAGACCATCGCCATGGTCGGCGCCAGCGCCGACCGCACCAAGTTCAGCTACGGCGTGCTGCGGGTTCTGCACGAGACCGGCTACGAGATCCTGCCGGTCAACCCCAATCCCGCGGTCGAGGAGATCCGGGGGATCCGGGTCTGGCGCTCCCTCGAGGAGATCGATCGGCCGGTGGACATGGTGGAGGTGTTTCGCCCGAAGGAGGAGTTCTTCGGCATCGCCGAGCAGGCCGTGGAGATCGGGGCGAAGGTGCTGTGGGGGCAGATCGGCGTCTACGACGACCGCGCGGCGGCGATGGCGGAGGCGGCCGGGCTGAAGGTGGTGATGAACCGCTGTCCCAAGATCGAGCTGTTCCGCCCGTTCTGGAAGCCGCGGCTCGACCTCGCGATCTGAGCGCGTCGTCGGTCCTGCGTTCCGCCGCCCGGAGCCCGGACCGGCCGTTCACGGGTCGAGGCCCGAACGGCGGGTCCGGGCGGTGATCGACGCGGGCGGCCTGGTCGGGGGACCGGCGTTCGTCGCTTTGCGGAAATCCGAAGAACGTCCGCCGACGGCACGCGACGGAGATGAAACCGGAGCCGCTCTCGGGGCGTCGTCCCGGCCGGCGCGTCGGGCTCGGTCCGGCTCTCGCCTGCGGCTCTTCGGCTTCTCGCGCAGCCGGACATGCCTGGCGTCATCGTTCATTCTCGGATGCCGGTTCGCGATCACGCCCGCTTCGGGAAGGTCGAGATCCGTCCGGAGCGTCCGGAGCGGCCCCGAAAGCGGCTCCGCGATCCGTGTCGGCATGAAGGCCGCGAACTCGCCGTGGCGCATGGCCTGGAACAGGGTCGCGACGCTCGGGACGCGGAGCACCACGTCGCGCTCCGATCCCGGCGCCGCATCCGTCTGCGATTCGTGCCGATGCGGCGCCGCGTTCGTCGGCCTTTCATGCGCCGAGAGCATGACTCCGGTCGGCCCTGCATGCGCCGGCCGTGCGCCGCCTGTGCATATCGCGTGCGCCGAACGTACCGACATCGTGCGCACTTCGTACCGACGCCGTGCGGACGGGGGGAGGAGGAAAAGGGGTCTCGGCCTGTCGGCCGGGCGAACGGCGGACCGGGAACCTCGCACGGAAGTCTTCGCATCCGGTTGACGCGACGCCGGAACTGACGGCTTCCGCGACCAGGGGGACCGGACGGCGGGTCGAGTGCGAGCGCAGGCCGGGCGATCGCCCGAGGGGCGTCCGCGGCGGCGGGAGACTCCGTCCGGCCTCTTCGCCCTGGCGTCGAGGTCGCGTTGCGGAGGCCGTCGGCCATGGTGCCGGCGGGATGCGCGCTCCCCTGATGTCCGCCACGCGCCAATTCGACTTGTTGGAACCGGTCGGCTTCGACAGGGTGCGTATCGGAGGCTGGGCGAGGCCACGATCAAGAGGGGCGACCGATGACGATACAGACTCTCGCGGGTTTCGCGACGCGCTCGGAACTGGGCGAGTTCACGGCGCCGGACGTGGTCGGCCTCGACAACGGCGACTTCATCGTCGTCGCGCGAGAGAGCAGCCGAAGCGTCGTCGCGCAGCGCTACGACGTCCTCGGCGAACTCAAGGGCGAAACGTTCCTCGCGGTCGACGACGAGACCTCGGTCAAGCTGCTCGCCGGGCTCGACGCGGTGGATCGGGACACCTGGTCGGTGGCCTGGCTCGACTTCGCCACGGCGAACCGGCCGGATCTCGTCGTCACCCGGCGGGGCGAGGGCGATGCGCTCGACTTCGAGCGCGAGATGATCTCTCACCCGGGCGACGCAAGCAAGATCTGGAGCGCTTCGGTCGTCGTGCAGAACGGCGACCATTTCGCCGGATACGCATGGAGCGAGGCCCTCGGCGGAGCGCCGGCCGCCTTCGCCACGCGCCGGTCGCTCGAGCCGCTGTCGCCGGGCGAGTCCTTCCAGCTGTTCGACAACGGCAACCCCCAGTACGAGCCCGACGCAGCCGTCCTCGCCAACGGGGACGTAGTGACGGTCTTCGTGGAGACCAGTTTCGGCGGAGCGATCCGAAACGTGTTCCTGACCGTCGTCGACCCGGCGAATCGCTTCGCCCCACCCCGCGAGTCGGTCGAGGAGGACGTGTCCGGCGACGCCTTCTCGCCGAAGGTGGCGGCGCTGACCGGCGGCGGCTTCGCCGTGGCCTACAGGACCGACGAGAACGAGATCCGGGCGAAGGTGTTCGACGCCGCCAAGCGGGGCGTCGACCAGCACTTCCTCGTGGAGGCGATCGCGCCGGGCGACAGGGGGCACGCGATCGCCGGAACGCCGGACGGAGGCTTCGCGATCGTCTGGTGGACCTCCGACGCGGGGACCGGCGCGGCGATCCGCTACGCCACCTTCGATGCGGTCGGGACGCCGCTCATCTCGGGCCTCCAGCTCGCCCCGCAACAGCCGCCGGCGGACGGGACCCTCGCCGCGGAGACCCTGACGGACGGTCGCATCGCGGTCTCCTGGGTCGAGGAATCCGGGGGCTTCGTCCTGACGCGCCTTCTCGACACCCGCGACGGGGACGCGCGGGGCGGGCCCGGCGACGACGTGATCGCCGGCCAGTACTTCAAGGGCAACGAGATCCGCGGCTTCGACGGCGACGACGAGCTCCACGGTCGCGGCTACGGCGACCTCATCCTCGGCGGCGACGACGACGACCTGATCTTCGGCGGGGCGGGCCAGGACACCTTGCGGGGCGGGCGCGACGCGGATCGGCTGAACGGCGACGAGGGCCTCGACCGCCTGTTCGGCAATGCCGGGAACGACGTGTTGAAGGGGGGCGACGACGCGGACCTGCTCGTCGGCGGCGGCGGGAACGACGTGGCACGCGGCCAGAGCGGGGACGACATCGTCAAGGGCGGCGGCGCGAACGACGTGCTCAAGGGCAACGGCGGCAGCGACAAGCTGGTCGGCCAGAGCGGGGACGACACCGTCAAGGGCGGCGGCGCGAACGACGTGCTCAAGGGCAACGGCGGCGCCGACCTGCTGCAGGGGCAGAGAGGCGACGACAAGCTGAAGAGCGGCGACGGCGAGGACGTGCTGCGCTTCAAGCGCGGGGACGGCCGGGACGTGGTGCTGGACTGGACGGACGGCGAGGACGTGATTCACATCCGGAAGGGCGCGAACGGCTTCGGACGGTTGGACATCCGCGAGAAGGGCGGTCACGTCTTCGTCGAGTACGGCAAGCCCGGCGACGTCATCAAGCTCAGGAAGACCGACGCGGAGGATCTGGACGCCTCGGACTTCCTGTTCGGCTGAATCGCGAACGTCCGGAGGCCGTTCGGCGGGATCGGGCTCGGGAGAAGGTCCGACCCGAGCGCCGACCGCTCCTGCACCGTCACCTGTGCGAAAGCGAAACGGCGTCGCGGGTTCGGGCCGGCGGAGCCCGATCGCCGGACGCCGCTCGGAGGACCTGCATCGTCCGGGGTCGGACCGTCGGGCGCCTCAGGCCTCGACGGTGTCGCCGGAGCCGGAGCCGAAGCGGCGTTCCTGCCGCGCCTTGAGTTCGCGGGCGAGCCAGAAGCGGCCTTCGAGCCAGGGGGGGAGCTCCAGCACGCGGCCGTCCTCGAAGGCGACGAGGGCGGTGCGGTCGGTCTCGGTCACGCCGGTCACGTCGTCGAGCGGAAGGGAGTACTTCTCGCCCAGCAGCGTGCGCGAGGCGATGCGGTCCCAGGTGACGGTCACGCGCTCCGACAGCTGGACGGCGCGGCGGGCGCAGACCGCGGCGAGGGCGAGGAACACCAGCCAGTGCCAGAAGGTGTCGCCGACGCCGGCGCCGGCGGTCATCCGCTCGAACAACGCTCGGCCGGTGACGGCGGTGACGAGGCCGAGTCCGATCAGCCACCACCAGGCGGAGGAGGACGCCGAGAGAACGTAGACGCCGCCTTCGCGGAGCGGCTCGTCCCAGGCCTTGCGCTGCTCGGTCTCGAAGCGGGCGCGGGCGCCGAGATTGCGCCAGACGAGATAGACGACCCAGAGGACGAGCGCCGCGATGGCGAGGCGGATGATCATGGCGGGCTCCGGTGGCGGCCTCGGGTCGGTCAGGCAGACATAAGGCGCCCGGCGGCGCGGATGTAGGGGGCGGGGGGACGCGGGGCGGCGATGCGACCTTCGGGTCGGATCGTGCATGGCGTGTTGACGATCGGCGGCGGAGGGGACGATCGTTACTCGACGCTACGTCACCGTTGGGGAGACGGGCGGCGGAGGGGACGACATGACGCTGAAGGTGATCGGCTCCGGCTTCGGCCGGACGGGCACGCGCTCGCTCAAGGAGGCGCTGGAGACGCTGGGGTTCGGGCCCTGCCATCACATGCACGAGGTGATCGTGAACCCGCCTCAGGTGGCGTTCTGGCAGGGCGTCGCGCGGGGCGAGCCGCAGGACTGGTCGGCGGTGTTCGACGGCTACGGCTCGCAGGTGGACTGGCCGGGCGCCCATGCCTGGCGGGAGCTGGCGGCGGCGTTTCCGGAGGCGAAGGTGGTGCATTCGGTGCGGCCGGAGGCGTCGTGGTGGCGCAGCTTCTCCGGCACCATCGGCAAGCTGTTCCGCGTCTATCCGAAGATGGCGCTGCCGCCGCACATCCACGACATGATGGACGCGACCTCGGGCTTTCTGGCGCGGGACACCTTCGGGACCATCGAGATCGACGAGGCGACGGCGCTGGCGGCCTATCGCAAGCGCGAGGCGGAGGTGCGCGAGGCGATCCCGGCGGACCGGCTGCTGGTGTTCGACGTGGCCGAGGGGTGGGGGCCCCTCTGCGCCTTTCTCGGCGTGCCGGAGCCTTCGGAGCCGTTCCCGCACCGGAACGAGCGGGCGAGCTTCTGGGAGACCCTCGGCGGCGAGCCTGCCTGAGAGCCGTGGGCCGGCGGGGCGGGGGCGCCCCGCCCCGTGGTCGAACGCGGTCGCGGGCTGATTCGGTCAGGAGTCCCTCGAGCCCGGTGCGCCGGACGCGCCGAGCTGGAACGGGAAGCCTTTCAGGACCTGGCCGCGCCGGCATCTCCCGCGTCTCGACCGGGAGGGCGTTGCGGGCCTCGACGTCGGCGGTGGCGTCGAGCCGCTCGTCGATGGGGCGCACGGTTGCAGCTCCGCACTCGAAGCGTCGGTCGGGACGGGCGTGGACGCCGACGTCCATCGGTTCGGTGCGGCGGACGATGGCGAGGTCGCAGTCCTTGCCGCGGAACGCCCGCCGGGGCCGTGCGACGTCTTCGATGGTCGGTCCGATGCAGATCTCGCGCAGCTGCGCGGCCGCAGGCTTCCCGCCTCGGCGGGCGGACGAGGAGGGCGGCGTCGAGGCCGCGCCGACGAAGGTCCGTCAGGTCGACGTCGGCGCGGTGGTGCGGCGCGAAATTCGCGTCGATGGGCGTGCCGACGCCGAAGCTCGCGCGTCGACGATCGCCTGTCGGTCGATGGCGCAGGCCATGGCGAGGCGCGGGCGGGTGTCGTCGGTGGCGAGGAGGCCCTCGCCCTTCGTCGAGTCGAACGCGACCCCGAAGCGGGGAATCGGCCTCGACCCGGGGCGGCGTCTCGGGAGAGGGGATGACCGGGGGTAGGCGCCGACGACGGCGCCGGTGGGGTCCGAGATGAACTTGGACCCGGCGGGGTCGAGCGGCGCGGGCGCATCCCATCGGTCGGGTTGCGGACGAGGACGTCGACGCGGACCCGTGCGGCGAATCGGAAGGCGCCGGCGCCGACGGGTTCGGTTTCGGCGATCTCGGGCGCGACGATCACCGCGGCGCCCCCACCGGGGGGCGAACGGAAGGCCCCCGTCGAGCGCTTCAGGCCGATGCGGACGGTGGCCGCGCCGAGCGCCCCGATGCGTTCGATCGGCACCAAGGGCCCTGTCGCGCCAGGCGCGAGGCTTCCCGGGGGCGCCCGTGCGCGAAGACCGCGTTTCGGCGGTCGTCGCGGACCGGTCTCGGGCGCGCACGCCTTCGGCCGGGGCGAAGGTGCGGACGGGGCCGTCGTCCGAGATCCCCTGAGACCGGGCGGAGCGCAGACGCGCATCCGACGGCGCGGCCCGCTTCGGGCCGAGGCTTCGCCGCGCCGGCCGCGGATCAACCGCGGTGGGCGGCGCCGCGGAGAAGGCGGTGCGCGGCGACCGCCATGACCTTGGCCGAGGCGACGAGATCCGCGACGGCCACGTGCTCGTCCGGCTGATGCGCGAGGTCGAGCGTGCCGGGACCGTAGGCGATCACGTCGGTCACGCCGCCGATGCGGTCGAAGTAGCGCTGGTCGTAGGTCCCGGGGGAGCAGACGATCGCCGCCTCTTCGCCGAGGACGTCGGCGACGGCCGAGGCGGTCGCGGAGACGACGGGGCCGCGCTCGTCGGTGTGGCAGGGGGCGATCTCGAAGAGGTCGCGCAGGTCGTAGCGGAAGCCGCGGGAGGCCGCGACGCGGTCGAGGAGGTCGCGAAGCTCCGCCTTGGCTTCGGCGAGATCCTCCTCGCGGATCAGGCGGCGGTCGAACACGAGGCGGCAGCGGTCGGGCACGTTGGGGGCGAGGAAGCCGTCGGCCATCTCGTCCTGGCCGCCATGCAGGGCGGCGATGTTGAGCGAGGCGACGCGGGCCTGTTCCGGCGCCACCGGGGCGTCGGTGATGCGCGCGGCGAGGGCGGGAACGTAGGCCGTCTCGAGCGCGTGCAGGACCGCGCCCATGTGGCGGACGGCGCAGTCGCCGAGGAAGGGCATGGAGCCGTGTCCGACGCGCCCGAAGGTCTCGATCTCGCCCCACCAGACGCCGCGGTGGCCGACGCAGATGCGGTGCGGCGAGAACGGCTCGGGGATGATGACGTGGTCCTGCCGGCCGGCGGCGAAGTGCCCGTTCTCGGCGAGCCACCGCGCCCCGCCGAAGCCGCCGGTCTCCTCGTCCGCGACGCCCGAAAGCTCGAGCCGGCCCGGCCAGCCGCCTCGGTCGGCGAGGACGGCGCAGGCGATCATGGAGGCGGCGAGGCCGCCCTTCATGTCGCACGCGCCGCGGCCGTAGATCTTGCCGTCGATCAGCGCGCCGCCCCAGGGATCGACGCTCCAACCCTCGCCGGGCGGGACGACGTCGTAATGGGAGTTGAAGTGGACGCAGGGGCCGGCCCCGTCGCCGTCGCGTCGCGCGATCACGTTGGTGCGGGGATGGTCGTCGGAATCGGCGGGGGCTCCGGCGGCGCGGAGGGTCTCGGCGGCGAAGCCGTGGGGGGCGAGGAATTCGGCGATCAGCGCGGCGCAGTCGGCGTTGCCGGCGCCCGGCGGGTTGACCGAGGGGATGCGCACGAGGGCCTGCGTCAGTTCGGTCAGCGCCCCGCGGCGGGCCTCGACCGCGGCGACGAGAGCGCGTTCCTCATCCGTCATCTCGCATCCCCATGCCCGCGCGGTCGGGCGGGAGTGAAACACCCGGCGCGCGCGGCTTCAAGCGCCTGCGTCCGCAGCGGGGCGCGAGGCGCGGAACGCGCCTCGGCGCGCCGAGGGGGGTCGATCCCCCCGAGGCGCGCACGCCCGCCGAGGAGCGGGCTTGCCCGGGGCGGCGCGGCATGGGATTTCCGGGACGGGCAGCAGCAGGAGGGCGTCATGGGCGTTCCCGTCACGATCGTCGGAGTCTCGGGCCGCATGGGGCGGATGCTGGTGCGGGCGGTGGAGGAGAATCCGGAGACCGAGCTCGTGGGCGCGACCGAGGCGCCGGGTCACGACTGGATCGGGTCGGATCTGGGCGAGGCGCTCGGGGGCGCCGCCTCCGGCGTGACGGTCGAGGCCGATCCGCTGGAGGCCTTCGCGCGGAGCCGCGCCGTGCTGGATTTCACGGCGCCGGCGGCGACCTGCCGGCACGCCGATCTCGCGGCGCAGGCGCGGCTGGTGCATGTGATCGGCACCACCGGGCTCGAGGGCGACGACCTCGACCGGCTCGCCGCCGCCGCCCGACATGCGGTGATCGTGAGGGCGGGCAACATGAGCCTCGGCGTCAACCTGCTGACGGTGCTGTGCGAGCGGGTCGCGAAGGCGCTGCCGGGCTTCGACGTCGAGATCGTGGAGATGCACCACCGGCACAAGGTCGACGCCCCCTCCGGCACCGCGCTGATGCTGGGCGAGGCGGCGGCGCGCGGCCGAAGCGTGGCGCTGGAGGACGTTCGGAGCCCCGCGCGCGAGGGACACGTCGGCGCGCGGGAGGACGGCGCCATCGGCTTCGCGGCGCTGCGCGGCGGCGACGTGGTGGGCGAGCACGAGGCGATCTTCGCCGGGACCGGGGAGCGCGTGACCCTGAAGCACGTCGCCACGGACCGCATGATCTTCGCCCGCGGCGCGGTGGCGGCGGCGATCTGGGGGCAGGAGCGAAAGCCCGGGGAATACGGGATGCTGGACGTGCTCGGGCTGACCTGAGCGCGGCGCGGCCGGCCTCAGCGCGACTTGCGGAGATAGACCAGGAGCGCGCCCTCGCCGCCCTGCGTGCGGTGGGCGGCGTAGACGCCGGTGACGAGGCCGGCGAGGGGCGGCGTACGCAGCCATTGCGGCACGGCGTGGCGCAGGACGCCGGTGCGCTCCGGCATGTAGGGGGCGTCTTCGGCCGGGCGGCGGCCGCCCTTGCCGGTGATCACGAGGACGCGGCGGAGGCCTTGGCGGCGGCTTTCCGCGATGAAGCCGTTGAGCGCGGCGTGCGCGCGCTCGGCCGTCATGCCGTGCAGGTCGATTCGCGCGTCGGGCTGCAGACGGCCGCGGCGGAGCCGCGCGGCGGTGCGCGCATCCAGCCCCGCCGCCGGGTTCAGGTCGTCGAGCAGGGGTGGCGCCGGGCGGTGCGCGACGGGCGGCTGTGCGCGCCCGGCGGGACGGAGGCTGCGGCGGGCGGCGGGCGGCGCGGGCTCGGCCGTCGGCGCGGCGCGCCGTGGCGGAGGCTCGGGCGGCGGGGCCGTGGCGGCGCGGAGAGGTTCCTGCGCCGTCACGGCCCGAGCCGGGGGCCCGGGCTTGTCGTGAAGGGGGCGCACGTCCCGCACCACGCGCGCGAACAGCTCCCGGTCGGCGGCGCTGAGGCGCGGACCCTTGGCGCGGGAGCTCATGGCGGCACGGGTCGCGCGCGCTCAGCCGCCGGTGGCGGTGAGGACCCAGTTCGGATCGTCGGCGCCCATGCGGCGCGTGAAGGTCCAGAGGTCGGTCTGGCGGCGGACCTCGTTCGGGTCGCCCTCCACGATCTCGTGCTCGACGTTTCGCACCACGGAGATGAGCTCTCCGATGAAGCGGACCTCGATGTCGGCCTCGCGCGTCTCCTCGGTGTAGATCGCGGAGAACACCTTGGCGTCCTTCACGCCGATGAAGCGCGCCTCGACCGTCAGGCCCTCGCGCTCGCGCTCGTCGATGGCGGCGGCGAAGCTTTCGTAGACCTCGTCGGACAGAAGGTCGCGGAGGGTCTTGCGGTCGCCCGTCTCGAAGGCCATCAGGATCATCTCGTAGGCCTGCTTCGCGCCCTCGACGAATTCGCTCGGGGAGAAGCCGGGCTCGGCGGCGGCCATGCGGCGGAGCGCCGCGGCGGTCTCCGAGTCGGCGTCGGCGACCTTGGCGATGTCCTCGTCGAGGTCGGCGCCGCCCCGGATGACCTCGAAATCGCGCTCGCGGCGGCGATGTTCGGGCACGGGCTCGACCGTCGGTCGGTTGGGCCGCTCGAATCCGGTGCGCGTGCCGAGGACGCCCTTCAGCCGCATCAGCACGAACACCGCGATGGCGGCGAGGATGATGAGTTCGATCATGGTTCGGTCCCGCGCTGCGCCGTCGCCGCCCGGTCCGGCGCGCGTTCCGCGCCGTCCGGCGCCCGCCTTGGCGGCCGAGGCGACCACCGCCTATGTAAGGGGCTCGGGACGGCGTGTCCAACCTCGCGGCGGAGCGCCGCGGGGCGGGTGTCGTTCCTGCCCTCGGGAGCGCCGATGCGGCGCCGGGAAAGGAGTCGCGCCATGTGGCTTTTCGTGCTGCTCGTCGTCGTGCCGATCGTCGAGATCGCCCTGTTCATCGAGGTCGGCGGCTGGATCGGGCTGTGGCCGACGCTGGCGGTGGTCGTGGGGACGGCGATCCTGGGCGCGGCGCTGCTGCGCGCGCAGGGGCGCGGCGTGCTGAACGAGCTGCAGGCGCGGATGGACCGCGGCGAGGACCCGCGCGGCCCGATCGCGCACGGCGCGCTGATCGTGGGCGCGGGGGCGCTGATGCTGACGCCGGGGTTCTTCACCGACGCGGTGGGCTTCCTGCTGCTGGTGCCGCCGGTGCGCGCGGCCGTGATCTCGTGGGGCGCGGCGCGGCTGGCGGGGCGCGTGCGCGGCTCGGTGTTCGTGGCGGGGTCCGGACCGAGACCCGGTCCTGCGCCGGGTCCGGGCGGGCCGCGGCCGAGAGGAGACGTGGTCGAGGGCGATTACGAGACGCTGGACGAGGACGAGGACGAGGACGAGGAGCGCGAGGAGCGGCGCCGGCCGCCGACCGCCGGCGGATCCGGCTGGACCCGGCCCTGAGGCGGCCGGACCGTTCGAGGCCGGGCGCAGTTGGCGCGCAGGCCCCGGGCATGCTAGCGCTCCCGCCCAGGATCTTTCCGTCAAACCCCCCGAGGAGGCCCCGATGGCCGAAACCGACGCCGCCCGCCCGCAGCCCCAGGTCGCGATCGTCTCGCAATACGTCCGCGACCTGTCGTTCGAGAACGTCGCGGCGCAGCAGCAGACCGCGAGCCAGGCGAAGCCGGACATCAAGGTGACGGTGAACCTGGACGCCAAGAGCCGGGGCGACGACCGCTACGAGGTGATCCTCAAGCTCAACGCCGAGTCGACGGCGGAGGGCAAGACGATGTTCCTCGCGGAGCTGGATTACGCGGGCATCTTCGTGGTGAAGAACGTGCCCAAGGAACAGCTGCATCCGTTCCTGCTGATCGAGTGCCCGCGGCAGCTCTTCCCCTTCGCGCGGCGCATCGTGGCCGACGTGACGCGGGACGGGGGCTATCCGCCGCTGATGCTCGACATGGTGGATTTCGTGGCGATCTACCGACAGGAGCTCGAGCGGCGGCAGGCTGCGCAGGGCCCCTCGGAGGCCGCGGCGGGCGACGGGACCCCGCCGGCGGGCACCGCCTGAAGCGAAGCGGATTTCCTGCGGTTCGGGGCGGCCTTTCGGGGCCGCCCTTTTTCGTCGGACTTTCGACTCTCCGTCGTGGCGGAGAGTCGCGCCCGGCGCCGGCTGATGGCTCCTCGCCGGCGGCGGTCGTGCGAGCGGGGCTCAGCCTTCGGCGAGACGACGCCAGAGCGAGCCTTCGCCGAGGTCGTCGACGAGGGCGGCGTGGGCCGCGGCCTCCGCTTCGGTGACGCGGGTGCGGAGCGGGGTCGGGCGCGGCGGCGGCGTCCATGCGGGCGCGGCGCGTTCGGGGCCGCCGGCGTCGCGCGGGCCGGCCGCGCCGAGTCCGAAGTCGGGCTGCCGGCCACCGACGAGCTCGAGATAGACCTCCGCCAGCAGTTCGGAATCGAGCAGCGCGCCGTGCAGCGTGCGCCCGGCGTTGTCGACGCCGAAGCGACGGCAGAGGGCGTCGAGATTGGCGGGCGCCCCGGGAAAGCGGCGGCGCGCGATGGCGAGCGTATCGACGGCGCGGTCCTTCGGCAGCATGGGCAGGCCGAGGCGCGTGAACTCGGCGTTGAGGAAGCGCATGTCGAATTCCGCGTTGTGGATCACCAGCTTCGCGTCGCCGATGAAGTCGACGAAGCGGGGGGCGACCTCGGCGAATTTCGGCTTGCCGCGGAGGAAGTCCATGCGCAGGCCGTGGACGGCGGCGGCCTCCTCCGGCATGTCGCGCTCCGGGTCGAGATATTCGTGGAAGGTGCGGCCGGTGGCGACGTGGTTCACGAGCTCGAGCGCGCCGAGCTCGACGATGCGGTGACCCTCGGCGGGGTCGAGCCCGGTGGTCTCGGTGTCGAGGACGATCTCGCGCATCAGGGGTCCTTCAGGAGCTGCTCGACGATGGCGCGGACCTGCGCCTCGGCGTGGGGGACGCCCTGCGAGGTGTCCACCACGTAGTCCGCGCGCGCCCGCTTCTCGGCGTCGGGCGTCTGCTTGGCGAGTATGGTCTCGAAGGTGCGCTCCGTCATCCCCTCGCGGGCGAGGACGCGCTCGCGCTGCACGTCGGGAGGCGCCGAGACGACGACGACGGCGTCGAAGCGTCTCTCGCCGCCGGTCTCGTAGAGGAGGGGGATGTCGCAGACGGCGAGGGCGCGGCCCTCCGCCTTCGCCTCGGCGAGGAAATCGGCGCGGTCCTCGCCCACGAGGGGATGGGCTATGCCTTCGAGTTCGGGGATGAGCGAGGGGTCCTCGGTGACGGCGGCGCGGAGGGCGGGACGGTCGACCTTCGCCTCGGCGCCTTCGCCCGCGATCACGTCCGGGCGGAGTTTCCGGATCGCGGGCACGGCGGCGCCGCCTGGGCCGTAGACGCGCGCGACGGCGGCGTCGGCGTCCCAGACGGCGGCGCCCGCTTCCTCGAAGAGCTTGGCGGTGGTGCTCTTGCCCATGCCGATGGAGCCGGTGAGCGCGACGACCTTCATCGGCGGACCCTCAGCCGGCGAGGACGTGGGCGCGCAGCTCCTCGTCCACCGTGGGGGCGACGCCGAACCACGCCTCGAAGCCCGGACGGCCCTGATGGAGCAGCATCCCGAGGCCGTCGACGGCGCGCAGGCGGCGCTTCTCGGCCTCCTCCAGAAGGGGGGTGATGAGCGGGGTGTAGACGATGTCGCCGACCACCGCCGAGCGAGGCGCGCGCTTGAGGGAGAAGGGGAGCGCGGGCTGGCCGGTCATGCCGAGCGAGGAGGCGTTGACGATGGTGGCGCAGCCCTCCATCGCGTCCTCCGCCTGCAGCCAGTCGACGGCGGCGACCTTGGCGCCGAACTCGTCGGCCAGGAATTCGGCCCGCGAGCGCGTGCGGTTGACGAGCCGGATCTCGGGGCAGCCGTCCGAGAGGAGGGCGGAGACCACGGCGCGCGCGGCGCCGCCGGCGCCGACGACCAGGGCGGGGCCGTCCGAGCCCTTCCAGCCGGGGGCGCCTTGGCGGAGGTTCTCGAGAAAGCCGTAGCCGTCGGTGTTGTCGGCGTAGATCGAGCCGTCCTCCCGGAAGGTCAGCGTGTTCGCGGCGCCGATCAGGGCGGCGCGGTCCGAGGTGCGCGTGGCGAGGCGGAGCGCGGCCTCCTTGTGGGGCAGGGTGACGTTCACGCCGCGGAAGCCGAGCAGGGGCAGCGCCGCCAGGGCAGCCTCGAGGTGCCGCGGCTCCACGCCGAGAGGGACGTAGTCGCCCTCGATGCCGTGACGCTCGAGCCAGAAGCGGTGCAGGCGCGGCGAGCGGGAATGCGCGATCGGCCAGCCGACCACGCCGGCGAGGGGGAGGCGATTGCGGTGCGTCGTGCTCATTCGATCAGTCGCCCCCTCGCGCGCAGGAAGCCCAGGAGTTCCAGCAGCGGCAACCCGAGCACGGTGAAATGGTCGCCGTCGACGCGGGTGAAGAGCTGAGCCCCTAGCCCTTCGAGCCGGTATGCGCCCACGGTCGAGGTCACGGTATCGCCCATGCGCGCGAGGTAGTCATCCAGAAATCTCTCCGAGAGCGGGCGCATGACGAGGCGGGCGGTCCCGACATGGCGCCAGACCGGGCGCCCCTGCTCGGCCACCACGGCGGCGGAGAGGAGCTGATGCGTGTCGCCGGAAAGGCGGCGGAGCTGATCGCGCGCCTCCTCGAGGTCCGCGGGCTTGTCGAGGACCTCCCCCTTGTGGACGAGGACCTGGTCGGCGCCGATCACGAAGGCGTCCGGGCGGCGTCCGGAGACGCGGGACGCCTTGAGCTCGGCCAGCATGTCGGCGACGTCGCGCGCCGGCGCGCCTTCGGCCGCGAGGGCCGCCTTCACCTCGGCTTCGTCGACGCGGGCGGGCTGGATCTCCATCCCGACGCCGGCGGCGCGGAGCAGCGTCGCGCGCGCCTCCGAGGCGGAGGCGAGGACCACGGGGCCGGGGGCGGAGCCGGGGGCCGGGCCTTCGGCGGGTTCGTCGGAGGACGGGCTCATGCGGCGCCGTCCTGACGGTCCCGGATCAGGGCCATGACGGAGGCGGCGGTCTCCTCGATGGAGCGGCGTGTGACGTCGATCACGGGCAGGTCCAGTCGTTCGAACACGAGGCGGGCGGAGGCGACCTCGTCGCGGATGCGATCGAGATCGGCGTAGTCGGCGCCCTCGGCCCCGCCGCCGAGCGCCTCGAGGCGATGGCTGCGGATCTGGGCGAGGCGCGCGGGGCTGGCGGTGAGCCCGACGCCCGGGACGCCCGCGGCGAGGGCGGCGTCGAGCCCTTCCGGCAGGGCGCGCCCCGGCACGAGGGGCACGTTGGCGGCCTTCACCCCGCGCACCGCGAGGTAGAGGCAGGTGGGCGTCTTGGAGGTGCGCGAGACGCCGAGAAGCACGACGTCCGCGCGCCTGAGGCGGTCCGGCGTGGCGCCGTCGTCCTGGGTCATGGCGTAGTCCATGGCGGCGACGCGGGCGAAGTAGCTGCCGCCGATGCCGTGCTGGCGGCCCGGGCGGAGGCTGCGCTCGGCCCCGGTCTCGTCGGCGACGGCCTCGAAGAAGGGGTCGAGGAGGGCGACGGCGCGGGCGCCGAGGGCGTCGCAGCCTTCGCGGAGGCGCAGGGCGAGGGCGGCGTCGGTGAGGGTGTAGACCACGACGCCGGGCTCCTCCCCGATGCGGGCCAGGGCGGCGTCGACGTCGCGCGGGGCGCGGACGAAGACGTGCTGGCGGCGCCGGACCTCCAGCCCGTCGAACTGGGAGAGCACGGCGGAGGCGGCCGCGGACGCGGTCTCACCCGTGGAATCTGAGAGGACGTGGAGGACGAGTCGCCCGCGGCGCGCGGTCACCGGCGACCGTCCCCTCGGCTCGGCGGCTGGCATGGCATGGCGGCATCCTAGCGATCCCGCGGCGGTGGATAAGCGTGAGTCGCGGGCGCCGTTCCGGGCGGAGGCCGATTGTTGCCCGCAAGCGACATTCGGCGCCCTTCGTCGTCCCCCTGTGGGCGGCGCGGCCCCGTCCGCGGCGGCGATCTGTGGACGACGCGAGCGGCGGCGGGCATCGCGGGCCGCCCAGGCGCCGCTCATGTTCCGCAAGGATCGGTTAACGTTTCGTAAATTTCCGAGGGCCATCATGAAGCCGGCGGCGGCCGCCTGTCCAGCCAGGTTGACAAGTGGGGAGAGGTCTGTGGATTTCTCCGGGACGACCGATGATCCCCGTTATCCACCGCTTAACGACTCCCACCAAAAGGTAAGGCCCTTCCATGACGGATGCTCGCGACGCCGCACCCGGCAAGACCCTCCTGCGCGTTCTGGCGGGCGAGACCCTGGCGACGCCGCCGGTCTGGCTCATGCGACAGGCGGGGCGCTACCTGCCCGAATACAAGGCGGAGCGGGCCGAGGCGGGGAGCTTCCTCGATCTCTGCTACGATCCCGCGCGGGCGACCGAGGTGACGCTGCAGCCGATCCGACGCTTCGGCTTCGACGCGGCGATCCTGTTCGCGGACATCCTGCTGGTGCCGCAGGCTCTGGGCGCGGATCTGCGCTTCGAGGTCGGCGAGGGGCCGAGGCTTTCGACGATCGCCTCGAACGCCGACATGGACGCGCTGAAGCCGGCCGAAGCGGTGCACGAGACGCTCTCCCCGATCTACGAGACGGTCGGGCGCCTGACGGAGGCGCTGCCGAAGGACGTGACGCTCATCGGCTTCGCGGGCGCTCCCTGGACCGTGGCGACCTACATGATCGCCGGCAAGGGGACCCCCGACCAGGCGCCGGCCCGGAAGATGATCGCGGAGAACCGGCCGCTGTTCGATCGGCTGATGACGCGCATCGAGGCGGCGACGATCGAGTATCTCTCGCGCCAGATCGAAGCGGGCGCGGAGGTGGTCAAGCTGTTCGACAGCTGGGCGGGCTCGCTGAGCTGGGCGGATTTCGACGCGGTCTCGACGCAGCCGATCCGGCGCATCACCGCGGCGCTGCGGGAGCGGCATCCTACCGTGCCCGTGATCGCTCTGCCCAGGGGCGCCGGAGCCCGCTACGAGGGCTTCGCGGAAGCCACCGGGGTCCAGTGCACGGCGATCGACCAGTTCGTGCCGCCCGCCTGGGCGCGCGAGCGGCTGCAGTCGGTCGGGCCGGTGCAGGGAAACCTCGACCCGCTGATGATGGTGGTGGGCGGCGACGCGCTCGACCGGGCCGTGGAGACGCTGAAGGCCGAACTCGGCGGCGGTCCGTGGGTGTTCAACCTCGGCCACGGCATCACGCCCGACGCCGATCCGGCGAACGTGGAGCGGCTGCTCCGCGCCGTCCGGGGATGACCCGGTGAGCTGGCTGGCCCCGTTCTACGACTGGCTTCTGGTGCTGCACATCCTGAGCTTCGTCTCCTGGATGGCGGGGCTGTTCTATCTGCCGCGGCTGTTCGTCTACCACGCGGAGCGGGCGACGCCGGGATCCGAGCTCTCCGAGACCTTCAAGGTCATGGAGCGGCGCCTCCTCAAGGCGATCATGAACCCCGCATCGATCGCCACATGGTTGTTCGGGCTTCTGATGATCCTCGCCAATGGATGGGGCTGGTTCGCGGCCTCGCCGTGGCTCTGGGCCAAGTTGGCGCTGGTGGCGGGGATGACGTGGTTCCACCACAAGTGCATGCGGTGGAGGAAGGATTTCGAAGCGGACGCGAATGCCATGACCGGACGGCAGTTCCGCATCGCCAACGAGGCGCCGACGCTGCTGCTGATCGGCATCGTGGTTCTGGTGATCGTCAAGCCGTTCTGACGCAGCGACCTTGGCGGTTTGACAGCATGGTTCGGGCGTCGTATGGATCTCCTCGCCGCGAGGGCCTCGCCCGTTCCGCGCGTCTTCTCCCCCTCTTGCCTTCCGCGCCGGCGCATTCGGTCGCCAGCGGGTCCGAAAGGCCGACCATGGAAATTCAGGAACTCAAGCTCTCCGAGCTCAAGGCGAAGTCGCCGACCGAGCTTCTCAGCTTCGCGGAGGAGCTGGAGGTCGAAGGCGCTTCCGCGCTCCGCCGGCAGGACATGATGTTCGCCATCCTCAAGGAGCTGGCGGACCGCGATGTCGAGATCTCCGGCGGCGGCGTGCTCGAGGTGCTGCAGGACGGCTTCGGCTTTCTCCGCTCGCCGGAGGCGAACTATCTGCCGGGTCCGGACGACATCTACGTCTCGCCCAATCTGATCCGCAAGTTCGCCCTGCGCACCGGCGACACGGTGGAGGGGATGATCCGCGCGCCGAAGGAAGGCGAACGCTACTTCGCCGTCACCAAGCTGACCACGCTGAACTTCGAGGATCCGGAGGCGGCGCGGCACAAGGTCCACTTCGACAACCTGACGCCGCTCTACCCCGATCAACGCCTTACGATGGAGATCGAGGATCCGACGATCCGTGACAAGTCGGCCCGGATCATCGACCTGGTGGCGCCGATCGGAAAAGGCCAGCGCTGCCTGATCGTGGCGCCGCCGCGCACCGGCAAGACGGTGCTGCTGCAGAACATCGCGCACTCGATCGAGAAGAACCATCCCGAGTGCTACCTGATCGTGCTTCTGATCGACGAGCGGCCGGAGGAGGTGACCGACATGCAGCGGTCCGTCGCCGGCGAGGTCGTCGCCTCGACCTTCGACGAGCCGGCGACGCGGCATGTCGCCGTGTCGGAGATGGTGATCGAGAAGGCCAAGCGCCTCACGGAGCACGGGCGGGACGTGATCATCCTGCTCGATTCGATCACGCGCCTGGGCCGAGCCTACAACACGGTCGTGCCGTCCTCCGGCAAGGTGCTGACGGGCGGCGTGGACGCCAACGCCCTGCAGCGGCCCAAGCGGTTCTTCGGCGCGGCGCGGAACATCGAGGAGGGCGGCTCCCTCTCGATCATCGCGACGGCGCTGATCGACACCGGCAGCCGGATGGACGAGGTGATCTTCGAAGAGTTCAAGGGCACCGGCAACTCGGAGATCGTGCTGGACCGCAAGGTGGCGGACAAGCGCGTGTTCCCCGCTATCGACATCCTCAAGAGCGGTACGCGCAAGGAGGATCTGCTGATCGACAAGAACGATCTGGCCAAGACCTTCGTGCTGCGTCGTATCCTGAACCCGATGGGGCCGGCGGATGCCATCGAGTTCCTGCTGGGCAAGCTCAAGCAGACCAAGACCAATTCCGAATTCTTCGATTCGATGAACACCTGAGGGCTTCATCGTGGCGGCCGACACCATCTTCGCACCGGCGACGGCGCGAGGAAGGTCGGCCGTGGCGGTGGTGCGGATCAGCGGACCTCGGACCGAGGCGGCGCTGAACGCGCTTGGAGCGCGAGATCTGACGGCGCGACGCGCCTCCGTGCGCATCCTGCACGATCCGCGAAGCGGCGAGGCGCTGGACGAGGCGCTGGCGTTGCGCTTCGAGGTCGGAGCGAGTTTCACCGGAGAGTCTTCCGCGGAACTTCATCTGCACGGTGGCGCCGCGGTTATGGCGGCGGTACTAGACGCACTGTCCGCGATGCCCGGACTGCGATTGGCCGAGCCCGGAGACTTCGCGCGTCGTGCGGTGGAGGCCGGGCGCTTCGGATTGGTCGAAGCCGAGGCGATAGCCGATCTCGTCGATGCCGAGACCGAGGCACAGCGCCGGCTGGCGCTGCGCGCGAAACGCGGCGAGCTGGGATCCGCTGCGGAGCGCTGGCGGCAGGACCTGGTGCGGGCCCGCGCCTTGGTCGAAGCGGTGCTGGATTTCGCCGACGAGGAAGTCCCGGAGGACGTGACGCCCGAGGTTGCAAGCCTCCTCGCGGGGGTCGCGGCCTCCATCGCGAAAACGATCGAGGGGGCCGGCGCCGCGGAACGGCTACGTGAAGGCTTCGAGGTCGCCGTCCTTGGCGCCCCGAATTCGGGAAAATCAAGTCTTTTGAATGCCTTGGCGAAACGGGACGTGGCAATCACGTCGGCGGTCGCCGGAACCACGCGTGACGTGATCGAGGTGCGCATGGATTTGCGCGGCCTGCC
>Ga0102943_1000610_pt1 | contig 23892 bp, 22 predicted proteins | sample SalPonC_black_MG_FD_78174 | JGI IMG/M metagenome (GOLD analysis project Ga0102943, IMG submission 78174) | Salt pond soil microbial communities from South San Francisco under conditions of wetland restoration - Salt Pond MetaG... | ecosystem: Environmental > Aquatic > Marine > Intertidal zone >...
CCTTCTTCTCTTCCGTAATAGTATTGATGCGTTGTTTCCAGTCACCAAATATTTTCTCCAAATCCGGCTGATCCGCCTGATTGATATACTCTGACTCCAAATCTTCAATGCGCTTATTGTAATCATCCAGTCCGAAAGGTAGTTTTTCCATGATTCGTTCAACGCTGCTTTCAATAAGTGTGACACTGAATCTTGGAACTATTTGAGGCATAGTTTGGTCAAAATAATCATAAATCCCACTCATTTGAGCGTAATAAGCGATTTCTCCAGGCCCGGCCACATAACTTAAAGTTGGTATAATTCTGTCCTGCAGAATGGGTCTTAAAAATACATTCGGAGAAAATCGATTTGGATTCTCATTAATGTCTCGGATTAATTCATTTGGGCTCCAACGCGTTTCACTATTATCAATAAACCATATTTCACCGTCATATTGAATTTTTACTCTTTGACCATTATCTGAAATATAAAAAAGGTTACTGTTGTTGAGATGTACTTGTCCCCGGTAACCCAGTTTTTCCAGAGTCTTGGTATTTTCCCTCAATCGATCTGCTATGTCCTCTGCTCTGGAAACACATTTTGTAAGAGCGCTTTTAGAAATTGATTTAAGAATCTCGTCATTACTCCCCGCAAGAATCAGCCCATGTTTTCCGAATAGCTTTCGCATTAAGAGACCAAAAGCTTTTACAACGGAGTGTTTTTCGTTGTAACTGCTATCAAGAATATCCCACAATTTTTTACTGAAATCTGTATCAATCAGGCCGTTTTTTACACAAGTTCTTAGCTGTTGATGAACCTCTTTTAGAGAATACTGACTAACTCTTTTCCCCGGTTCCTCAAACGAAGCACTGCATTCTATCATCTCATCTCTGTTCATCAGACCAAATTGAGATATCTCTTCTACATCATGATCCTCGTCGGCAAGCCAAAATATGGGCACTACCGGTCTATTTAACTCCTTTTCATATTTTTTTGCGAGCTGTATTGCAGTCAGAGTTTTTAGAACGGTATATACCGGTCCTCCATATAATACCATCTGCTGGCCGGTAACTACGGCCAAGGTTGACGGGTCGCGTAACTTCTCGATATTTAAAAGCGTGGTTTCTGATGGTTCAAATTGATTATTGAACTCTTTGAGAGCATCAGACACTTTAATTCGATCTGAAGGGAAAGAAATATTTTCAGCTCTGTTTTTAAGATCCTGAAAGTTGAACGGCGGGGTTTCAAAAAAATCAGTTAACTCACTTTTCTGTTGTATGTAATCCTTAAATAGCTTTGAAAACGGCAGATCAGAAAAAGAATGGGATTTTATTTTCACTTCACCCCTTTAGTTTTTGAATTTTATCCCTGATTTTGGCAGCCTTTTCATAATTTTCGGTTTCTATAGCTGTTTGGAGTTCATTTTCCAACTCTTCCATCTTTGTCATTTCAGATCTTCCGGGCTCTTGCTCTCCCTCTCCCTTTTTACGTTTCCCCTTCCCTTTTGACGTTGATTCGACCGAGGTAGTATCTGTTTCAATACCTGCTTCATCCAAAACGGTAGTATTGACAAATATAGAAGCACCAAAACGGATTGCTAAAGCAATGGCATCACTTGGTCGTGCATCTATATGGAATTCATTATTTTCATCACCAATACAGTGAATTTGAGCAAAAAATGTACCTTCATTAAGGTCGTTAATGACTACTTTTTGCACTTTAGAATTGAAGTTTTCCACAATACTTTTAAGCAAATCGTGGGTCATGGGCCTGGGGGGTTTGATACTCTCCAACTCCAATGCAATGGCTTGTGCTTCAAATGTACCTATAATAATGGGCAGTCTCCTGTTCCCTTCAGTTTCTGATAAAATCAAAGCATAGGCACCACCACTGCTTGGACTGGTGGAAAGACCCAAAATATCCATTTTGACTGTTTGCAAATCTATCTCCTTATATTTTATAATTCCTTACCTTCCTTAAAGGTAACTAATTATTTTTTTCACTTAAACAGTTCTTTACCGTTCTCTAACCATAAACATGTTTTGGATTTAAACATTCCGATTAAAAAACAGATTTGGAAAATAGCAGCAATCGGTTTTGGGGTTATTTCATCTATCCTAATCTTGCATATAATGCAGTTTATAAACATTTCACTATATCCGGTTGGGGATAAAGTGATGGAGTTTAGCGCATCAGTTTATGCCGATTTTATTAAGGATAACCCTGTTTTTTTAATTGGAATATTGTTCAGTAACCTAACAGGTAGCTTTTTTGGAGGTGCTGTTGCCAGACTTACACACCCTACCGTTACCATTCAATCAGCCGGTTGGGTTGGCCTCGTACTTATGGGGCTGGATATCTACAATCTTTTATCGGTTGATTACCCGCTTTGGTTTTGGTTACTTTCCTTAATCATTTACATTCCTGCTGCTTGGCTGGGAGCATACGCAGTTACATATACTCAGAATAGACAAATTGAGGTCTCAACGTGAAAATTAGTATAAAAGAAGAAAGAAACCCTAAGACCGGTAATCCCATTACAGTAATCTCAGGAGTTAAACATAACCCACAGCATATTGAAAAGCTGGCAAAAAAGTTAAAGAGCAGTTGTGGGGCCGGTGGTCACGTAGATGGTAAAACAATCGTGATACAGGGATCACACACAGAAAAAGTTAAAACAATTTTATCCTCAGAAGGTTTTACATTTTAAGTGTTTGGAATAGATAAAATTCAGATATATTTACCCCTTAAACAAGAGTAAGATTTTTTTAAATTGCTCCTGATAACTAAAACTCAAATTATTTAAAGCTTTGGAAAAGGATAACAAAAAAATTCTTCTGGTAGAAGATGATGGCGTACAACAGGTTATAATGGAGAGATTCATCAATAAGCTTGGGCATACGGTACTTGCAACGGTGTCTGAAGGTGCTGCTGCTGTCGATTCAGCTCTAAAGCTAAAGGGAGTTGACCTGATTATCATGGACATCAAGCTTGGAGACGAATTGGATGGAATTGATGCCATGAAAGAGATTCGAAAGAAATCGGACGTCAAGGTTATCTACATAACGGGCAATACCGACGACATAACAAAGAATCGAGCTTCAGAGACAAAACATGAAGCATTTATATCTAAACCGATCACTCCGGAAAATCTAGAGCGAGCCATTTCACAAGCTTTCAAAACATAATAGAATTTTATTCGTAGTACCTGAGTGAAAGCAAGAGATCATTTTCAGGTTTAACAATTATGCAGCATAAATCAATTTATTTACTCGCCTTACTACTTTATCTCATTCTTCCCTATCAGGCCCAGGCAGAAACTAAGAATTCATCTTTTGATACCATCCAATCCGATTCTCTTAAAGTTGGTGTTGTATTGAGTGGTGGAGGAGCAAGAGGTGTTGCCCATATCGGAATCTTAAAGGCATTGGAAGAGGCCGGGGTTCAAATAGATTACATCACCGGCACCAGCATGGGCAGTCTGATTGGAGGGCTCTATGCAATCGGATACTCTGCTGATCAACTTATAGAATTGAGCAGAACAAGCAATTTTATGGAGCTCTTTACGGAGACACCAAACCGCAGATATACATCCAACTATGAAAAAGGTTTCGATGAACGAACCATCTTAACTGTTCCGATAAGCGAAAGTGGCCTGTCTTTGCCTCAGGGGATTATTACCGGCCAAAATATTTATTCATATATTTCCCGACTTGTTTGGGCAGCACACGGAACAGATGATTTTGATAATTTTCCAATCCCATATGCCGCAATTGCTACGGATATTGAAACCGGTGAAGCCGTTGTTTTTCGCTCCGGTTATTTGCCTGACGCCATTCGCGCCAGTATTTCTATCCCATCGGCTATTGTACCACACGAAATTAATGGTAAACATTATGTAGATGGCGGACTTGCACGTAACCTGCCAGTTCAGGATGCGTTAGATATGGGAGCAAATTATATAATTGCTGTTGACGTTACTTCTGCTCTGGTTCCTGGTGACAGTTTAAATACTCTGACTGAGATTATGAATCAATCGGTTCAATACAGGATAAATGAACGAGTTGAGCAAGAAAAGAAGAAAGCCGATTTAGTAATTACAATGTCGGAAATTGATGAATATTCTGTGGCTTCTTTTGATATGATGGAAACGTTCTTGGAAGCAGGTTTGAATGCAGGTGAAAAATATTCAGAAGAATTTAAAAACATCGCCGAGAGACAAAAACGGGAGTATAAGGAAAGAAAACCAATTGGGGCTCCTTCTCCACTCCCTATACAAGATGTAATTATAGAAGGGAACAATCTGTTTGATGATGATTTCATTAAAAGAAAATTGCAGTTTGAGACAGGCGCAAAACTAGGTCCTGAAATGATTGATGAAAAAATTAGCAGGCTCTACAGTTCTCAATATATTGAACAAGTTACCTATCGAATTAAACCCGATACGCTTTATTACTACAATCTGCATGTCAATATAAAGGAAAACCAGAGTAATGATTTTAAAGTTGGTCTGAGATATGAATCTGAAACAAAAGCTTCCATCCTGTTTGAAGCCTCGTTTCAAAATCTGTTTCACGATGGATCAATAAACAAGCTTGAATCACGATTGGGTGACCAATTAATGTTTGGTGCCGACTACATCTACTATGGCGCTCTAGGTTCCAGGTTTGCTGCCCTAACTTCATTGCAATATCATACAGAGAATGTGGACTGGTTTGTAGATAATGAAAGAGTATCCAGATTTGAAAATCATGTCATTCGCGGTGAGGTCTCTGTTGGTAACTATTTTAGTACTCAGCATTTGTTTGCACTGGGCATAAGAAAGGATTTTAATTACTACAGAAATGAAATTAATCCCCAACAAGTAGAACCGGTGAATGATGGATATCATGCTTTTTTTGCGAAATACAGGTATGATTTTCTGAATAGGAAGTCGTATCCATCGAACGGACATAAGGTACTGGCTCAGTTTTTTTACAGTGATCCTATGGTCTATAGCCCTCTTCAATTTTATTCTCTCCAATTTTACTGGAATGGATATTATCACCTTTCAAGTAAATTGTCACTAACAAACTCTCTATTGGCAGGCTATTCGTATGGTAACGAATTACCGTGGGGATATTGGTACACTCCCAATAGATACTATCAAGATATTGGTTACCTTCGATTTGGGGGCATTGACAGATATGAAGTTTCTACACCACACATTCAAATGGCATCTCTTGGAATACAGGCAGAACCATTTTACCATAGATTCATTAATATTGACATATATGCGGGACGATTTTTAGATGAATGGAATCTAAACCCAAAAATAGATGATATTGATTATGGAGCTTCACTATCTTTAGGAGCATTAACCATTGTTGGCCCCATTAAAGTTATTTTCTCTACAGGCACCGTAAATTCTTTCCAAGCAGAACTTCAAATAGGATATCAATTTTGAAAAACGAAGCTGAAATCAGAGAACAGATTTCTATTATTCAACAAGAATTAAAGATAAAACCTAAAACTGCCAACTTACTTCATGATTTGGGTATTGGTTATTACCTTTTAGGAGAATTTTCAGAATCCGTAAAATATTTGCAAAAGGCTGTTGATCTAGCTCCGAATAAAGTTGCGTTTCTTTTCAATTTGGGCAATGCTTTCAACGAAAATGAACAACCTGACCTGGCTATTGATACTTACCTAAGGGCTTTGGATCAGAATCCCAATCATATTCCTTCACTAAATAACTTGGCGGATTGCTATGAAGCTGTTGGACAGTTTGAAAAAGCACATGAGTTGTTTCATTATCTAACCCGAATTGACGGGGAAAATGCGCTTTCACATTTTAACCTGGGGAATTTTTTCTTGAGGCAAAACCAGCACATAGAAGCTGCAAAGTGTTATGAGGAAGCTATAAAAAAAGATGAGATGTTTGCTGATGCATATCACAATATTGCTTGGATACTGCATCAGGCTAAAGCGGATGAAGAAGCGATGGAATATGTACGGAAAGGATTAAATGCAGATCCTGATCATGAAGAAATTTTAGAGCTCAAGCAAAAGATATCAGTTGCTAAAGACTAGATAGCTGAAATACTTCTATCTCCAACCCTTTTTCTATTGTTTTCTGCAGTCTCTCTTTCTAGTTCGAGGGCAAATCTTGCTGCCATTTTTTGGTCAAACCGTTTACCGGTTTTTCGTTTCGGCAACGAGGCCATTGCTCTTCGCATATTTTTACCATTTACAGCTTCTTTAAAAACTACTTTCGAGCTCTTCATCAATTCTTTAAAAGAAGATAATTCTGAACCCTTTAATCTGTTCTCACTGTAATCTAGTATAAAATCGGTAAGTGGTGTGCTTTTTTCAGGCTTAGTAAGCATAAGGAGTATGTATTTCTGTTTGGCGTTCAGAAATTCATACTCCCGTTTAATTAAATTGTTTCCGAGTTCACATAACTGCCGATAATTTCCTGCAGTTGCTGACGTCCGCGATTAATTCTGGATTTTACGGTACCCATGGCTGTGTCCGTAATTTCCGCTATTTCTTCGTACGTCAACTGCTGTATATCTCTTAAGATTACAGCTTCACGAAAGTCATCATTTAATTCCTGAAGCGCTCTTTCGAGCTCCTGAACACTTAATTTAAGATGAAGTTCATCATCCTGAAGTATAACTGTATCCGTAATCTGCATTTCACGATCATCAGGATCTGATTCATCAGCGTGGATGGAAATTAAACTCATTCGTTGCTTCTTTTTGTACATGCTTTTAGCAAGATTCAAAGCAATGGTATACATCCAGGTAGAGAGTTTTGCAATCCTTTCATAAGATTGACGGCTGCGGTAAACTCGCAAAAAGGTTTCCTGCACTAAATCTTCGCAGTCCTCATGATTGTGTGTATAGCGATACAAAAAGTTATGAAGTCTGTCTTTGTATCTCTGAACGATGATGTCGAACGCCTCAACTACGCCTGACTGCAGTTGTTCCATTACATCTTCGTCTGACATTTGTCTTAAATCGGATACTTTTGAAGCTTTCATAATATTACCCCTTTTTAGTTGCTTGTTTACCGCAACACCGGGCTAATATATTTAGCCGATGATGCGCTTAAGCAGAAGGAGAAATATTGATGAGGTATCTAATGTGCCGAAGCCTTTTGCAGCTCGATCTGCATCGAGCAAGGCTTCAAATATCCGCGGCATTTCTGCCAGTCTGAAATTTGAGGCTTCTCGCCACTGAGCTTTAAAAATATAGTTACTTTTAATTCCCAGTTCGGACTGAACCTGATCTTTAGAAAGACCTTTTTCAGTTAGCCTGCATATTCGCCAGATATTGCAAAACACAATGTAAAAGAACCCCAACGTCTTAATTACTTCTCCAACGCTGTGATTATTGTGTTGCAACATCTGTTCCGATATGCCAAGAGCTTGATGTAAATTACGGTTTACTACCGCATTTTTAAGCTCTATGACGTTGTAATCACGATATGAGCCGGATATTTTTTTTATGTGATCAATTTCAACGCGCTCTCCGGTGTCCACAAAAGTACACACTTTTTCCAATTCAGTGGACAGTAGCTTTAAATCCGGGCCAGCCATTTGTGCCAACAGCTGAGCAGCTGCAGGGTTAATATCTCTCTTGTGAATGTTTTTCGTCCAATCGGAAATCCAATCGGGTAACTGATAATCCGGAACTTCTTCAAACTTATACTCTGATACTTTATCATTGTTATTAAGTTCCTTGCCAAGACCTGTTCTTTTATCCGGAAACTTTGAGTCTATCAGACATAAGACACAAGTTGGATTTGGCTGTTTTATGTAGGAGATGAAATCATTCAATGATCCGTCTTCAGCTTTTTCACCCAGCTTTATAAAGTCTCTTACAATAACTACTCTGCGTTCGGCCATCATCGGATAGCTTCTGGCAATACTGAGTACTTTTGAAGGATCAGATTCTGAACCGTAAATCAAATCAAAGTTAAAGTCCTTTTGCTCATCGGGTACAAATTTAGCTATCTCTTCCTGAAGCATGTCTTTAAAGAAATCTTCTTCACCGTGAAGATAGTAAATAGGCTTTATATCTTTTTGTCCCTTTATTTCACGAAAGGCCTCTTTAAATAGATCTATACTGCTTTTTTTCGCCAAAAGTTAACTCTGATTTTGAGTTTTAAAATCGATTGATTGAATTCTTAAGGTATGAAAATCAGTTCTAAATTTTAGATTCAAATCCCACTAATCCAGTTCTTTCTGTAACCATGCTATCGTATCTACTCCATCGGGTTTCCACCAGATATCAGGTGTTTGTGCATTGGAGAGAAGATCGGTTTCTACCTTGAATCGTTTCTTGAAATCGTTTGCTTGAGTTTCTGACGTCGAGTAGACGGTTTGGAGTCCTCCCTTAAATTTTTCAATAATATCTTTAAGAGTTTTTTCATCTCCCTGAACCCACTGTAGTACAAATTTATCGGTTGGCTTTGTCAACCTCTCTTCAATCAGAAAATCATTCAACCACGCCTGGTCAATCTCCAAAGCTTTGTTGGTTGCGAACCGATAAAAAAGTGATTGATCCGGTTTTTCGTTCTGTGGGTTTTTCAGCCAAAAAGCTTCCACATAATCTGTGAAGTGACATTTTTGACTATCCAGTTTAAATGGAGCCACTACAATAGCTACTGAACGGCATCCTGTACCTCCATACCTGAAAACTGCCTCAGTCAGGTCTTCCATTGTTTTTTTGGAGTGATCCGTAATATATGCAATGGAGAAATGTGCGGTTCTCATTAGCCTTGGAGTTGAAGAATCAGCAATGTTCAAGTTGTTTAGATTCGAAATCACAGAATCAACGGAATCCTCAGAACCAGCGAAAAGAACAGCGTGAGCTCTTTTATCGGTAAAATCAATCAGATCGGTAGAAAACTCCCTACTACCGGTAAGATTATGTTCGTTGAGCTTCTCGATTAAAGTAGGAAGCAAATAGGGATCTTTACGCGACAGTTTACCTCTATAGTTAGCACCTGTCAGCAGAATTGCCAGTAAGTCCTGAAGACCAACAAGGGGTAAATTACCGGCATGCAGGCACATTACATTTTTTTTCTTCAAACTAACTTCCGCTAAGTTTGAGGATTCAGCCCACCTCAATAGATTCGATTCCGTTAATGACTTTTTTAGATGACGTATCTGATGTTTTATATCTTCCAACCCAAAGAGGTTTTCTTCTACAGTTAGGTCAATAGCTTTTTTCAAAGACTGATTGTCCGGTTGCAGCCAGGCATCGATGGCACCGGATATAATTTTTATATGTTCACGAGTTTCATTCAGCATTTAATCTCTATCGATGAGAAAATTACATCCTCTCATTTCAGCTTTTTTCCATCGTCCCAATACTTTAAATCGGCCTGATTCATCCATTATGCCCATATCATCTGTTAATATAAATGAACATGAATATAGGTTTGCCAAATCTATGATTCCAAGTTTTCCCGGTTCATTAGGTTCACAAACTTTAGTTGGGTCTTCTGCATTACGCACAGAGATTTTTACCCAGTTTGGGGGTTCAAACCATTCCCCGCCAATGGCATAACTTTGGCTTAACAGTTCGCACATTCCATACTCTGAGTGAATGTGATGTTGAGGAATTTTAAACCCATCAGAAAGCAAATCACGTAATTCTTTTTTTGAGATCTCTCTCCGATGAGTCTTCATCCCTCCTGTTTCTACAATTTGTGTTGATGAAGGGAGAGTATCGGACCCGTATTCTAACAAATCTAAAAGACCAAATGCTGCTCCAAAAAGGATTATGTTTCGATTATTTTCTACAAGATCTTTTATTGAGTCTTTTTTAAAGGGTTTTTTCAGTGGTATAAATCGACTCAGCCCGGAAGGATCCTTATTCACCAGATGGTTTAGCATCCAGATAAGTGAAGAGTGAGGATTTTCCGCATACCCGGGTGTGTAACAAAGCAGAGACGTTCTTTCTTTTGGAAAATGGCGATAAAATTCTTTCTCAACTGCTTTAGTATATACAGAGCTGTCGTTTACAAAATGCCGGCTTTGAGTCATACTCGAGGTTCCACTGCTTTTAAAGAGTAGATCCGCAGTACCGTCAAAACTTTTTATTTCGGCTTCTTTGAATACTCGTATCGGTATTAATGGTATTTTATGGATTGGAAAATCATTGGTGATATCGCTGCTGATGCCAAATACTTCCGTAAACGTAGAGTAGACTGAATTGGATGTTCTCTGAAAATTAAATACTCTAACGGCTCTTTCAGTAAATGGAATGGAAGAGTCAAATATGAAATTTTGAAGGGCTTGACTCATCAGATAGGTAGCATGAAATTACAGGGTTCTATAAATCGATCAAAAAAAATTGGAATTACTGCCTAAGTAAGCTAAAGTAGCCGACAAACCGGTTCTGATTTGTTCCATCTTTTAACCCCAACCGGTTAAGAAATTGATCAAGAAGTCCGTTTAAGTCCTTTGTGACCGATATCTTTACGATAATAGCAACCTTCAAAATCAATATTCCGTACATTTTTATACGCATGATCGATTGCCTTTTTTAGCGTATTTCCTTTTCCAACTACACTCAATACACGACCGCCGGATGTGACCAGATCGTCACCATCATTATCTGTACCGGCTTGAAAAACTATAGAATCATCATCTACTGATTTTATACCCGTAATGACTTTACCTTTTGGATAGGATCCCGGATATCCATCACTTGCTAAAACTACACAGCACCGAAAGTCGTTATCTAACTGTATCGAAATTTCATCAAGACGTTGCTCCGTTGTAGCGATCATCAGTGTCAAAAAATCGTTTTCAAGCGGCGGAAGAATAGCCTGACACTCGGGATCTCCAAAACGACAATTATACTCTACAACTTTAGGTCCATCTTTTGTAATCATCAGGCCAACATAGAGAATTCCATGATAGGCGGCTTCCTCTAATTGCATACCTGTGATGGTACGCTCTATAATTTCATGTTTTACAAGATTAAGCATTTCGTCAGTTAAGACAGGTGCAGGAGAATATGCTCCCATACCGCCTGTATTTAATCCTGTATCCCCTTCACCGATTCGTTTGTGATCTTGCGCATTATGAAGAATATGGGATGTGTGGCCATCCGCAATAACAAATACAGAAGCTTCTTCACCTTCCATAAATTCTTCTATAACGAGTTTATTAGCTGCTTCCTGGAGCTTTTCGTCATTTTTAAGGGTATCCAACCTTTTTTTAACCTCTTCTTCTGAATCACAAATAAATACCCCTTTTCCGGCTGCAAGTCCATCGGCTTTTAAAACAATCGGGTAGCTCTCTTTAGACTGTACAAACTTTAAAGCATCATCAAATTCATCTGAAGAAAAAACAGCATAATCTGCAGTAGGAACTTTATATTTGACCATAAACTCCTTGGCAAATTGTTTACTTCCCTCCAACATTGCGGCAGATTTTTTTGGCCCAAATACTGCAATTCCTTCTTTTTCTAGGTAATCGACGATTCCATTCACTAAAGGAGCTTCAGGTCCTACTACAACCAAATCGATAGAGTGATCTTTGCAAAAATCAGCAACAGAAGCAAAATGGTTGCTGTTCAATTTGATATTGAGACCAAACTCGGCTGTTCCGGGATTACCCGGAGAAATATAAAGCGTGCCAAGATTAGGAGATTTACTCAATTTCCATGCAATGGCATGTTCACGTCCGCCACTGCCGATAAGAAGAACATTATAGTTGGTATCCATTATTTCGATGTTTGATCGGCAATCGTCATGATCTCACTAAAGCTGTCTGCTTTTAAACTGGCACCTCCAATCAAACCACCATCAACATCCTCTTGAGAAAGAAGTTCTTCGGCATTAGCCGGTTTCATGCTGCCTCCATAAAGAATTCGAACTTTATCAGCGGCTTCATTACTCCAGGTAGCAGCTATCAGGGATCGGATAAATGCATGCATCTCTTGTGCTTGTTCCGGGGATGCGGTTTCTCCTGTTCCAATTGCCCACACCGGTTCGTAAGCTACAACAAAATCTTCTGCATGTTTTTCATCAACTTGATCTAAAACAGCTTTGAGTTGTTTTTCTACGACTGTTTTTTGCTCATTCGCTTTACGTTCTTCAAGCTTTTCACCTACACAAAGTATAGGACGGATTGATTCGTTTAGCGTTTTAACAACCTTGTTTGCGATAAACTCATCCGATTCCTGAAAGTATTCACGTCGCTCTGAATGCCCCAAAATGACATAATCGCAGGTTAGTTCTTTCAACATTGATGTGCTTATTTCGCCAGTATAAGCACCATTATCTTCTGTATATACGTTTTGTGCCCCGGTTTTAAAAAATGAATCTCTAAAACTTTTTACGACAAAAGGCAGAGAAACAAAAGGAGGACAAATCAAAGCCTCATTGCTAAAATCTTTGTTCTTCCACATTTCAGCCATTTCATCGGCTAAAACTTTAGCTTCGGTCGGTCCCGCATTCATCTTCCAGTTCCCGGCAATAAGTAATTTTCTCATAATCTTAAATTAGTTGCTTGATGTGATGTTCTGAAGTCCTCGTACTACTTCCTGATATTCTTCGCCAATATACCGTCGAATAATTTCACCGTCTGAATTTACCAAAAATCGTGTTGGTACTCTTGTGATGTTAAATCGCTCTATCAATTCCTCAGCATTAAATGAGTCTGGCTGTACCAATTTCCAAAACATGTCCCGTTCTTCAAAAAAAGCTTCAAACATTACAGGATTTGTAGCTACGGGCACCGTGATGATGTCTAATCCAAAGTTGTTATAAATTTGATAGATAGCAACTGTACGATCATACTGACGTTGATACAATGGATTGTCAAATCTTGTAATTTCAATTATGTACGGTACACCTTCCAAACTATTATTAGAGACAGAGTCACCCGTTATTGTTACGAATGAAAAGTCGGGAAATGGAGAACCGGGCGCTAAAAATTCAATATCATAACTGATATTTTCTGCCCACTCCATGGCCAGAGGCACGTCTTGAAACTGCTCCTGAAATTGTTTTAGTTGTTCGGCAGCTTCAGTAGTTCTGGAACTGTCGTAGAGCAGTTCAATCTTATCCATTTGAGTAGTCATAATGTCGTTCCTTTCGGTTGACAGATTTTCAATTCTGTTCAGAAACGAAATTGCTCTATCCAGGCCTTGGGTACCGGCATAGTAATCAACAAGTACGGAGCGTCCGTTAGATCTCAACCTGCTTTGAGCACCAATCAATGATTCTGCCCTCTCTACCATCAAAGAATCATTCCATCCACTTAAAAGTGTTATCGACATATTACCGGCTAATTCTGCCGCAAAAGTATTTTTATGTTCATTATAAACTTCCCAGTAAAGGTTACTCCAATTTTGCAGTTCAACTAAAACACTATCTTCCGATAATGCACCTGCATTGATGTACTGAGCTACACGATTAAAATTTCTCTCAACTCTTTCATAGATCTGAAATACATCATTCTCTTTTGAAGAGATTTCAGCCGTTTGATCAACATTGGGCAGTTCAGCAGTAATTGAGACTGAATCACCGTCAGCGAATACTACGTTTAAGATTCCAAAAGCATTTTGATTTCTTGAAACGATTATTGGGTAGAGATCCCGATTTTCAAATTGAGCCGTTCCTGAAAAGTTACCATCTACATCTGTTACAGCATGGAAGAGTGTGTCTCGTGCTTCAGCATCACTTGTTTGAAAAGAGACCAATAGTTGAATTCCGCTGTAGTCTCCAGAGCTGTCCAGATTTTCGTCAACGGTTATCTTTCCACTAATGTATGCTTCGTTTAAATCTGAATCTTGTCTTGAGCACCCAAACATCACAATAGCGGCAGTAAATAAAATAAAAGCAGCTTTGTAGTTCATTAAAGTAATTTTGATAATGAAAATTTTCTGTAGATTAATTTTATAAGCCGAACCTATTCTTCAAGTCTTTCAGATATGCGTTCCCGAACCTGTTGCGGATTTGCTTTCCCTTTAGACTGCTTCATAACCTGTCCGATAAAGAATCCAATTAAAGCTTTCTTCCCATCTCTGTAACGAGCTACCTCATCGGGATTATTTGATATGACTTCATCAATAATCGGATCAATAAAGTTTGAATCTGAAACTTGAATCAAATTCAACTCTTTAGCAAGATTTTCCGCAGATTTGTCTGAATTTAGCATTGCATTAAAAATATCCTGCATTGCCGAAGAATTTACTTTGTCATCCAGTTTTAACTGTACAAGATCTGCCAGCCGAGATTCCGATATTGAAAAATCACGAATTGTAAAACTCTTCTCGTTGAGCACCCTTAATACCTCAGTAAGAATAATGTTAGCAACAGCTTTTGGTTCATTTAACTCAACCAAAGTGTTTTCATAATAATCAGCCAGTTGACGGGTTTCTGTGAGCGTATACGCCACATCTTCTGAGAGGTCAAACTCATCAATAAATCGGCGATATCGAACACTGGGCAATTCCGGTAAGTCTTCACGGATATCATCCAGGAGTTTTTCAGTAACCACTACAGGCGGCAAATCAGGCTCCGGAAAATAGCGGTAATCGTGAGCTTCCTCTTTGCTTCTCATTTTACGGGTTTCAAGTTTATTCGAATCCCAAAGTAAAGTCTGTTGGACAACTTCCCCGCCTGACTCAATTAATTCAATCTGGCGTTCAATTTCGTAAGTAATCGCACGCTCAACATTCCGGAATGAGTTCATGTTCTTAAGCTCAGTTCGTGTACCAAACTCTTTTTGCCCCCTGGGGCGGACAGAAACGTTGGCATCACACCGGAGACTGCCCTCTTCCATATTTCCGTCACAAATCTCCAGATACTGTACAATCTGTTTGATTTTTGTCAGATATGCATATGCTTCCTGAGGTGTGCGAAGATCCGGTTCTGATACAATTTCAATAAGCGGCGTTCCCGCCCTATTTAAGTCAACCAGTGTATGATATGGATCCTGATCGTGGATGGATTTTCCCGCATCCTCCTCCATGTGAATACGTGTTATTCCAATTTTCTTGTCGTAATCTTCTAATTCAATATCAATATGGCCGTCAAAACAGATTGGAGTATCATATTGGGATATCTGATAACCTTTAGGAAGGTCGGGATAAAAGTAGTTCTTCCGAGCAAAAATTGACTTTTCAGCTACTTTACAGTTTGTAGCTAATCCCATTTTAATGATGTATCGAACAAGATTTTCGTTTAAGACAGGTAAAGTGCCGGGATGGCCCAGGCAAAGTGGTGAAACCTGAGTATTGGGTGCTGACCCATACTCGGCAGACACAGGTGCAAATGCTTTGCTATTGGTTAAAAGTTGGGCATGAACCTCAAGCCCGATAACTGCTTCGTACTTCTCGTTTGAAATCGTTGACATTTGTAAGATTATAGTTACAAAAACACTTTTGCCTGAAGATATGAAAGTATATAGACAATGTAACAAGGAAATATAAGCCAGTTCAATTGGTCTGAACAGTTATAAATACCATGAATTTGGTTTTGAAAGTGCCTTGTAAAAGTTCATGATTCAGAATATAAGTAATTTTAATTATTTAACTGTATCAGCAGATCCGGTATTATAATTTTGATTTGAAGTGATCAAATACTTCGAATTGTTGATAGAATTTTGTTAATTAAATTAACTTTTAATTCTGAATGGAGGATACCATGGCCACTCCGATCCGAATATCTCTTCTTACCATATTGGTCTTTTTGATTCTTGCTTTTTCGACAAATGCTCAGGAACGGCAGGGCAAATATATGCATATCGATTACCTGAAAATTGAAAACACTTCGGAGGATGATTTTTTACGTCATATTTCTTCCACTTTTTTATCTATTCAGGAATTGAGAAAAGAAAACGGCAGTATAGAAGACTGGTATGTTTATAAAGTTACATATCCCGGCACTCAAAATTCGTTCTATAACTATGTTGTAATTACGATAAGTGAGAATATATCCGGGTTTGAAGATGTATTTGATCAATATTCAAATCAGCTGCCCCGGGATGATAGACAAACAATGACCGATAACTACATGAAATATTTATCTCCCAATCATTCCGAACTTTGGAGGGTTAGAAACAGTGTTATAGCTGATAGTGCTTTCTCTCCCAGCAGATATATAGTCATGAACTATATGAATGTTGGCTTAGGCTATGAGTACGAATATCAAATGTTTGAAGATGAAATTGCACTCCCAATACATGAAGAGAGAATGGAACGAGGTCAAATGGAAGGATGGGAACTACAGGAGTTGCTCATGCCCGGAGGACTCAACTATGGATACAATTTTTCAACACTCGACTACTACGATCACCTCGAAAATATAGAGTTTGGGTTTACTGAAGAATTAATCAGGCATACTCATCCCGATACAGATATTAATGAGTTTTTCGATCATATTTACAGAACCCGGGATCTTATAAAGTTTGAACTTTGGGAACTGGTAGAGGCTCTCTAAATAAAACAGAAATTCATATTATCGATTGAAATCAATTGCATAGAGTTGTTGTGTTATACAGTGAATACTGCCCTGCCCCCACACTAAATCTGCGCATTCAATACCAACAATATCCCTGTCCGGGAAGTACTCAGCCAGTAGATTTAAAGCATCCTCATCGTAACGTTCATCATATAAAGGAAGCAATACTACTCCATTTGCGATGTAAAAATTTGCGTAACTGGCAGGTACATACTCTGAACCGTCTACGGTTGTACCTTCAATTTTGGTTTGTGGCAATATCAACGGAATGATGTTAAAAGGGTTTCCATTTTGATCTGTGGATTTTTTCAAAATTTCATAGTTCTCTTTTAATACAGCATAGTTTATATCAGTCGGATCTTCGCTTATCATTGTCAAAATTGTGTTTTGATTTAAAAAACGAGACAAGTCATCGATGTGCCCGTCAGTATCATCTCCGGCTAAACCATTTTTTAACCAAATCATCTTATCCATTCCAAGGTAATACTTTACATATTCTTCAATTTCTTCTTTGGAAAGATCCGGGTTCCGGTTTTTGTTCAATAGAACAGATTCTGTTGTTAAAAGAACACCACTTCCGTTTGTTTCTATTGATCCCCCTTCTAACACCATTCCTGTTTCGAATTTTGTCAGTTTAAACTTCTCGGCAAACCAGCCCGGCAATCGATTGTCATCCTGAAACGGAGGATATTTTTCTCCCCACGCATTATACTCCCAGTCAGTAATTGCATATCGGTCAGGAAAATCTAAATGTTGAACAAATATTGGTCCGCAGTCTCTTGCCCATACATCATTTATGGGTAAGGAGTGGATATGTACTTTTGACATATCAATGGAATTAGCCTCCAATTTTCTCCTCACGTCCTCAGCTGAATGTTCCTCATTAACCAATAGAATAATTGGTTCATACTGATGGAGGACTTTTATAATGTTCAAATAGACAACCTCTACCCTTTCCAGTCTCTCTCCCGGCCACGTATCTCTGTTGGTAGGCCAATGAAGTTGTGTAGCTGCATGATTGTGCCACTCTGCCGGCATTCTGTATCGATATTCTTTATGATTATTCATGACTATAATGAAAACTTTAGTAGCTAAGAATTCTGTTTCTTAACCTCTCTTTATCAAAGATTTGGTTTACTGATAGAACTGACCGATATTTTTCAGCAGTCAATAATATCAATTTTAAGCGTACATAAAAGCTGTTGTTTTGAAAAAAATCTTAAGGCTGGTTATAGCTACCGTTTTTATATCGATTTTTACCATAGACACGGGTATGACTCAAGATACAGCAAGTGGGCTGGATTTTTTAAATATTGGTCCCTCTGCACAAATTCTGGCAATGGGTGAAGGAACAGTTGCTGTTCCAACCGGCTCATCATCAATGTATTCAAACCCTTCACTTTTATCATTCAATAAAAGATCCGGACTGCAGATAAATTACTCACTCTGGATAGCTAACGTTAATAATCAATTTGCAGCTTTTCACATAGAAAGAGATCAATTGACATTTGGATTGGGAGTTTACACTACGCAGGCTGAGGAATTTGAGGCAAGAGACCAACCCGGCCTGTCTACAGGAACATTTTCAATCAGCTATTTTTCCTTAAGTGGTGCCGTTGCTTATCAGTTGGGGCCATTTTCGGCTGGAATAACCGGACAGCTTTTGCGGGAAGAAATTTTTCAGCTTAGAGCTAAAGGCTATGCTTTCAATTTTGGCACATCTGCCAGATTATACGATGATAGAATAACTGCTGGATTCTCCGTGAATAATATTGGAAAAATGGAGAAGCTGAATGAGACATCATCAACGCTTCCCAGTTTATTGAAAGCAGGTGTTGCAATCCAGCTCATTGATTTCACCACCCCCGGTAAAAATGACTTACCTGTCTTATTAAGTACTTTTTCGGAATGGGCTCGACCGCTTGAAAATAATTACACGGGAGACTTTACTGCGGAAGATGCTGACGACGATTATTTGACTCTTGGCCTTAGCGCTGATATTGCTGAACTCTTTCAACTTTACTCTGCATATCGATTTGGTCCTACAGAACGCCCTTACAGCCTAGGTTTGGGCCTTTTCATTGATTTGATAAAAGTAAATTATGCTTTCATTCCATTTTCCACAGGCTATGGTACTGCTCACTCGTTTGGGGTTGAGTATTATTTCAACTGAATTGAACGGAGACTCATACAAACAGGTTGATTTAGTTGTTGATTACAGCCTTCCCAACTGTTTTTTTACCGAAAAACAGCAACATCGTGAGGCTGTTCTTTAGGGTTAGGCTCCATCTCTTTTAAGATTTGGAGCCTTTTTTACAATGTGCTTATGAATTCTACAGATAAGAAAGATCAGAACTACGATTACATAATTGCGGGTGCAGGTGCATCGGGATTGAGCCTGCTGTGGAATATGCTTCAGTCAGATAAATTAGGATCGAAAAGTATATTACTTGTTGATCTCAATTTTCATCCTGTTAATGATAAGACGTGGTGTTTTTGGGATAATTCAAATATTCCTTTTGAAGAATTGATATACCACACATGGTCTAATCTGGAAGTCTCTGCCCTTTCCAACAGAATGAGTGAAGATCTCAGCAGATATAAATACTACTGCATCAGAAGCGTTGATTATTCAAAAAAAATTCTAAGCTTAGCAGAAAAATCAAGCAATGTAACACTGATGGAGAGCAAAATATTTGATTTTAAAGCTGAAAAGAATCAAGGAGTAATCGTTACAGAACAGGGAATTTTCAAGGCTAAACATATTTTTCAAAGTGCTCTAAAACCACCGGGACTTCAAAAAGAAAAATTAGACATCTCTCTTAAACAACATTTTTTAGGCTGGGAAATTGAGACCAAGAAAGATTTCTTCGATCCGGATAAAGCAATATTTATGGATTTTGATATTCCTCAGACCAACGGAATATCCTTTTTCTACACACTTCCTTTTTCTGAAACCAAAGCCCTTATTGAATACACAATATTCTCATCTGACGTACTTACCGATGAGCAGTATGAACTGGAGCTAATCAGTTATTTAAAGACCAAGTTTAACCTCGAAAGTGACGATTTCTCCATCATTCGAAGAGAAAAAGGAGTCATTCCGATGGAAGATCGTAGATATCCCTCCATGTACTGTAATCACGTATATAACATGGGTACGGCCGGCGGGTTAACAAAACCTACAACCGGGTATACCTTCACCAGAATTCAAAAACATAGCAGAGAAATTGTAAACGCTCTTGAAAAAGAAACGCCTGTACCTAAACAGAGAGCATCATCATACCGATTTCGAATTTATGATATAATGCTTCTCTGCATATTAGATCGCCAGCGTGATATATCTGTTCAAATATTTCACGATCTCTTTAAGTACAACAGTTTTGACAGAATACTGCAATTTTTGGAGGAGGAAACGCATTTGGGTCAGGAACTGAAAATTTTCTCAACGCTTCCATACACACCCTTTTTAAAATCCATTTGGAAAATGAAGCATCGAATATTTTCGGGAGCTTAAAATGCGTCATTCATCTGTTCAATTAAATCGTTTGGTTATTACTGCCTCTCTCCTCTTAATTGGGATAGCTTTGTTTTTCCCAAATTTATTGAATCAACTGACGCTACCCATTCTATTACTATCTGTTTTTATAATAGGAATTCCTCACGGGGCGATAGATCACATGATGGCAACTGAGCTTTATGGATTAAAAAACTCCCTTAAAGATCACTTACTATTCTACACCAGTTATCTGTTTATCATGCTGATTATTGCCGTACTCTGGATATATGCCCCGGTTGCCGGCATGATTCTTTTTCTGCTGATATCCATTTATCATTTTGGACAGGCTGATATGGAAGATTTTCTTAACTCATCAGCCCCAAATTATCTTTGGTATATTCTCAGAGGAGTACTCATTATCGGATTAATTGTTTTTTCTGATCCGTCAACTACTTACCCTATCATTTCCGAAGCGATGAGAATAGACCCCATAGCATTTGAAGAGTTTATGCCTGATGCTTCACTGTCTGTTTTGATTCTGCTGACTCTTTATTCGGCGTTTGTTCTATGGGGAATTCTACAAAGTCACTTTCAACAAAATCTACGCTTTGTAGCAGACAGCGTATTACTTACCGGCTTGATAATCATTACCGGACCGTTGATCGGGTTTGCAATATATTTTGCACTCTGGCACTCCATCGGCCATGTAAATGAAATGAAAGAGTTTTTTGAGACAAAAAGGAAAAGCCTCTCTTTTTTTGAATTTTACAAAAAGGCTACACCATTTACTCTTGTATCACTGTTTGGATTACTCATGCTTTACGGCATTAACCAATTTCTTCTGCTTGAAGGTGAGTTTATCACGCTAATGTTCATACTGATAAGCGTTCTTACCCTGCCCCATCTTTTTATTGCAGATAAAATGTACCGTCAGGTTTAATTTTAAAAAAAACAGGAACCCCATTACTCAGAGATTCCTGTTTCAACTTTTATTACCGGATAGTTGGTAGTTATGCCGGTACTGAAAATATTTCGTCTAGTCGCAGACGCTGATGCTCAACTGTCTTACGGATTGATTCCAGATTTTCATCAGAATAGGCGTCTGTTGAAGAGATTTCCAGACAGAAGTCCATTCCCTTTTCCAGGTTCTTTCTCATTTTATTTAGTTTTTTCCATTCCTGACCCTCATCACCGGCAATAATCGACAATTCCGAAATGTAGTCCACATACATGTTAATCTCTTTTGCAAACATATGGGGGCGTTCTTCCGGCACAAGTGATTCACTGCGGCCGTAAATATGATCCACCATCTCATCAAGAGAGTATCCCCGATTGAACCAAGCGATATTCGGTCCGGGGCAGATCGCCTGCCTTCCGTAAGATGGCTTCATTATTTCAAGCCGGATCAAAGAACCTGTTCCGAGATTAGTACAGAGGCATGTTTTAGCCAATACCTTCTCTTTTGCCTGTTCCTTGTTTTCTTCTTGAAGTCCACTCTCCTCAATTTGATTGATTTTCAAGAGTTGATATTCAGAAGAAGCCGTGCAGATAGGGTTTTCAGTAAACTCTGTGTTGGACACTAAAAATCCCTTGGGACATTTAGAACCCGGTTTTCCTTTTTCGATCAGTTCTTTGGTATGAATTTCCGAACCTGATCCCCGGACATTATTGAACGGAACTCCCAATGGTGAAACTCCACTTAGGTAGAGATCTTCTTCCCCGGCTCCGGCTAGTACATTCGAGGTAAATTCATCCACACAAGTGGCTTCGGGTACCAACAGAAAAGGACTGCCCCATCCGGTGGCATCCACTTCAAAATCTTCCATTAAGCGTCTCAGTTCCCCATGAGTACCGATACCGCCCTGTACCGTAATACGTGGATTAGCAACTTCGGTATTATCAGCCGGATAATCCCATCCCTGTGCCTCATAAAAACTTTGGATGAGTGGCTGGAAGCTTGCCTGCAACTGATCTTTCTTTTCGCGAAACTCCTGCAATAAAACAGGAAGAAGTTGTCCATCAGATGCAAAGGCATGACCGCCGCAGTTTAACCCCGACTCTATACGAAACTCAGCTACTTCGAGTCCTTTCTTGGCCATATACTTCCCTTGAATTAATGCAGAGCGGAAATCGCTCACTTTCAGTATAATCTTCTTTTTGATCTTACCTGACTGATCTCTATAAAAATCCTTGAATTCGGCCAGGTAATTATAGAGCCTCGGATTAAAACCGGCTGAAAGTACCACACTTGACTCCAGGTTGCTATTGGCAAACCCTCTGAGTGCTGCACTGGCATCACTAAATTCAGAACTCATCGGCTCGCCATCGCGTCCATTTCTCAGAGCATCAACTTTTGCCATTATATTGACATCAATGGCTCCCGGTGTCATTTTCTCAGTTATTTCTGTGATATAACGATCCCGGGTTTCTTTATCTCCCAAGGATGAAATAAAGTTATAACTCTTTTTAAGTGGATTGTCATCCGGCAGCAATTGAAAGTATCGGTCCTTTTCAGAATCAGAGAAAAGAGGCCTCTCTTTTAGCTCTTCAAACTTTTGACTGACGATTTCCGATACCGTATTCAGGTAAGCAGTAATACGTTCTGCCCTGCCATCTATAGAGGAACGAGCAATGTTTTTGTATGGGATATTGAATTCACTGCTATAGTGCTTCCGGATTTTTTCGCAAAGCAGATCATCTACAATAGAGATAACTGAATGAATTCCTAAATGAGCAACCCTTATCGGGCTGTCAATAGAGTGACCGGTTCCCATAACCGGTATGTGAAAATTGTGTTGATTTAGAATCATATAAATTTACTGTGTTAAAAAATGCTTGGTCATAATATAATACATTTGAGACAAAATACTCTTTATAACTTTATACCCTGATTAACCGGTTTCATTTGTAACTTTTGTTACATTAAAGTATAAATAAATATTATAGACATAGCTTGTAAAGCATTAAAAGACAGTTCATAACGAATTTATAATAATTCCATAATCATCATTCAATAGTTTTATTGAATGATATACCTGCCCTCACTATCATGTGTATGAACTAAAGAAAATGAGCATGGATAGACGAGAATTTAAAACATCACTCTATAAAGAGATGTCGGGAATGACCAAAGCATTGGGAAATCCGCATCGCTTAGAAATACTGGATCTTCTGGCCCAAGGATCAGTGCCGGTGGAGTATATTGCTGAACATACAAACCTTACAATTGCCAACGCTTCACAACATCTTCAGGTATTGAAACATGCAAATTTGGTGGAAAGTGATAAGCGTGGAAAATATAATTACTACAAATTGGCAAATAGGCAGGTTTTTGTAGCATGGTGTGCTCTAAGACGTCTTGGTTTCTCTCAAAATGAAAAAATTATAGATCTGTACAATGATTTTCGAAAAGAACGTAAACATTTAAAAACGATCTCCAGGGATGAGCTTATCAAAAAAATTAAAAACGACACTGTGGTAATTGTTGACGTGCGGCCTGAGGAAGAGTTCCATAATGGCCACATTGAAAATGCCCTATCCTACCCTCGAAAAGACTTGAGAGACAGGATGAATGAGCTTCCAAAAGAAAAAGAGATCGTTGCATACTGCCGCGGGCCACTCTGTATGATGGCAGATGATGCTGTAGATATGTTAAATCAGAACGGATATCGGGCTTTCAGGCTGGAGAAGGGTTTTCCGGATTGGTCAGCTGGTCAACTACCGATCAAACATAAAGATAGCACTCATCAAAAAGAGAAAAAGGAAATACAGGGTGGCGTATGATGACTCATCTAAGACTATAAAATCATAAATAACTAAATAACAATAACTAAAATGAATTTGAAAATTTCATATGTACCGAAAGTATATCTGATTTTGACGTTGTTTCTTATGCCGATTCACCTATCGGCTCAATCAACTTTGAATGATGATAC
>Ga0102943_1000611_pt1 | contig 23873 bp, 23 predicted proteins | sample SalPonC_black_MG_FD_78174 | JGI IMG/M metagenome (GOLD analysis project Ga0102943, IMG submission 78174) | Salt pond soil microbial communities from South San Francisco under conditions of wetland restoration - Salt Pond MetaG... | ecosystem: Environmental > Aquatic > Marine > Intertidal zone >...
GTATATCATTAAATACCTTGGTGTATATACCTGCGCTATCACACTGAGAATAGTGGCTTTCCACCGGTCTGCCCGTAGTCTGGCGAATCACTTGCCAAGCGAACGTATATACATTGAAATACCCTCCCGCGAAGGCGCTCCGGCGACAGACGCGAGGAGCGCAACGATGACCTCGACGAGCGACGTGGCCAAAAAAGAAAAAGAAAAGAAGAAGAAAAAGGACGCGCAGCTCGTACTCCGCCTGGACAGCGAACTGCGCGATCGCTTCCTGGACGCCTGTCAGGACCTCGATACCTCGGCCGCCCGGGAAGTGCGGCGCTTCATCAAGCGCTTCCTGAAGCGCTACGATGCGGGCGAACTGGAAGACTGACGGCGCCATAATCGCGGCAGACGGCGAAACCGCACGGCCGCTCTATGCGAATATCATGGTTTGGCACTGACGGGCCGGCACGCCATGAGCAATACCGCGAGCATTACCACGAGCAAAGCCATCACACTCGACGAGACCATCGAAGCGGCGCGCCCGCTGCACGAGGCGTTCGCCTACGTGTCGGACTTCGCCCGCATCGAGGAGTGGGATCCGGCGGTCGCGAGCGCCACGCGGGTCACAGAGGGCGGACCCGGCGTCGGCGCCGAATACCGCGTCGACATGAAGGCGGGATTCTCGCTGCACTACCGGGTGGTCGAGTTCGAACCGGACCGCCGCATGCTGATGACGGTGACATCGCGCCTGTTCACGGCCCGCGAGGAGATCGTGTTCGAGGCAGCCGGCGAGGGAACGCGGGTGCGCTACATCGCCAGCTTCGACTTCCCCGCTCCGCTCGCCGCCCTGAACCGGCTGTTCCCGGCCGCCATGGACCGGGTGGGCAAGAGCGCGGTGGGCGGGCTGAAGAAGGCTCTGGAGGACGACTTCGAGCCGCCGAGTGCCTCCCTGCTGACCGCCGCGGCGGATCGCCTCGTGCTGCCCGGCCTGTGGCGCTTCACCCGTCTCGGCTACTGCGCCGCGAGCCGCCACTGGAAACCGGTCTCCGCCTACCTGGGCGACCGCCATATGCTGATCACCGGCGCCACCTCGGGCATCGGGCTCGCTGCCGCGCGCGAGCTCGCGACGCTCGGCGCGGCGCTGACCCTGGTGGCGCGGGACCCGGACAAGGCCCGGGCGCTCGTCGCCGACCTGCGCGAGCAGACCGGCAACTCGGACATCGGCTACGAGATTGCCGACCTCTCCGTCATGGCCGACGTCCACGCCCTGTGCGACCGGCTGCTCGCCGCCGGCCGTCCCGTCGACGCGCTGATCAACAACGCCGGCGCGCTCTTCAACCCCCGGCAGGAGACGACGGAGGGGCTGGAGAAGAGCTTCGCGCTGCTCCTGCTCGCCCCCTTTATCCTCACCGAGCGCCTGCAGCCGCTGCTCGCGAAAGCCGAAGCGGCCCGGGCGGTGAACGTGCTGTCCGGCGGCATGTACACCCAGAAGATCCGAGTGGACGATCTGCAGAGCGAACGCGGCATCTACTCCGGGTCGGTGGCCTACGCGCGTGCGAAGCGCGGCCTGATGATCCTCACCGAGGAGTGGGCCGAACGCTGGGCGGACGAAGGCATCGCGGTAAACGCCATGCATCCCGGCTGGGCGGACACCCCCGGCGTGGAGGAATCGCTGCCCGGGTTCTACCGCCTCACGCGATATGTTCTGCGCCGCCCCGAAGAAGGAGCGGATACCGCCGTCTGGCTGGCCGCCGCCACCGAGGCGGGCGAAGTCTCCGGCCGGTTCTGGCTGGACCGCGAACAGCACCCCAGCCATCTTTCCTGCCGCACCGTCGAGAGCGCGGCGGAGCGCACGCGACTGCTCGCGCAGCTGCACGAGCTGATGGAGAGCACCCGGCCCGGCCTGGGTGGCGCGGTGGGCGGCGCGAAGCGCCGTGCCGCAGTATGATGGGCGGCACGCATGCCGTCCCGAAGACCGGAATCTCGATGTAACCAGTGGAACCAGAGAAGCCAGCGAGGCCACTGAGAAAACGTCGCGCCGCCATCGTCGCTCCCGTCGTCGGTGCCGCGCTGCTCTGCGCCGCATGCGCCGGCGCCCCCGAGCAAGGCGGCTCGCAGGTGCGCGCCGAAATCAGTGTGGTCATCCAGGATCCGCAGGGCGGCCCGGCCTCTTACGTCATCCGTTGCGATGCCGGCGAGGCGAGCGCGCGCGGCAGCGCGCAGATTGACGCCGCGGACGCCTGCAGGGCTCTCGCCCGGCCGGCCGTCCAGAACCGTCTCGTGCGCGGTCCGTCGCCCGAGCAGGTCTGCACGCAGGTCTACGGCGGCCCGCAGACCGCGATGCTGAGCGGCACCCTCGACGGCCAGTCGGTGAGCACGGTGGTGACCCGCGACGACGGCTGCGGCATCGGCGACTGGGACAACCTGCTGAAGGACATACTGCTGCCCGTCTCCCGCGGCCCCCGGTGAACAAAAACCCCGCCCTCGGTCTCTGGACGCTGGTCGCGCTGGTGATCGGCAATATGATCGGCGCAGGGGTCTTCACGACGTCCGGCTTTGCCCTGGCCGACCTCGGCTCCCCGTGGCGTGTGCTCGCGGCCTGGCTGATCGGCGGCCTGCTCGCGCTGTGCGGCGCGCTGAGCTACGGCGCGCTGGCGCGGCTGGTGCCCGGCTCCGCCGGCGAGTACCTGTATCTCTCCCGCATCGTCCATCCGGCCGCCGGCTTCATCGCGGGCTGGGTCTCCCTGCTGGCCGGTTTCACGGCCGCCATTGCTTATTCGGCGCTCACGTTCGCCGCCTATGCACTCGGCCCGGATGCCGGAGCCGCGAAGGGCGTCGCCACCGCCGTGATCGCCGTCGCCGTGCTGCTGCATGCGCTGCGCGTTCGCCAGGGCGCATGGGTGCAGAACGCAGCCGTCGCGCTGAAGCTCGTGCTGCTGGCCGCCTTCTGCGGCCTCGCCGTGTTCGGCGGTGGCCCATGGAGCGGCCTCGCCGCGCCGGATCCGCCGCCATTCTCGCCGGCCGCCTTCGCACTCTCGCTCATGTGGATATCGTTCAGCTATTCGGGCTTCAACGCGGCAGTCTACGTTGCCGGCGAAGTGCCTTCGGCACAGTCCGTCGTGCCCCGGGCACTGCTGCTCGGCACGCTGTTCACCCTGTTCCTCTACCTCGCACTGAACGCCGTCTTCGTGCTGGCGCCATCGTTCGAGGCCGCCGCCGGCCAGGAGGACGTGGCGGCGACAGCGGCGCGCGCGCTGGGCGGCGAACCGCTGGCGGCCGCCATCCGTCTGCTGATCGCGCTGGCGCTGTTCACCTCGGTCTCTGCGATGGTGATGGCAGGCCCGCGGGTGTACGCGAAGATGGCCGAGGACGGCCTGTTCCCCCGGGTATTCCGTTCCCCGGACGGCGCGCCCACGGCGGCCGTGGCGCTGCAGGGCGCGCTGGCCGTCGGCGTCGTCTGGCTGGCCGGCCTGCGCGAACTCCTGTCGTATCTCGGCTTCACCCTCGGCCTGAGCGCCGCCGGCACGGCCGCCGCGCTGTTCCTCGCCTTGCGGCGCCAACCCGGGCGGCGGCGCGAACTGCCGGGCTATCCCTGGGCATATCCCTGGGCATATCCCCTGGCACCGGCCGTGTTCGTCGTCTTCACCCTGCTCTTCGCGGGGCTCGCCGCCACCGTCAACCCGGCCGAGATGCTGGCGGCGGTCGCCACCATCGCTTCCGGGGCGCTGCTCTATCGCCTCACCCGCCCCCGCCGACCGGTTTGACCGCGGGCACGTCGCGGGATTACTGTCGGAGCGAAGGATATCGGGACCATGGACAGGGCGAAATACACGCGCCGCTTGCTGCGATCACTACCGCTGGCCGCCTTGCTCGGCCTGGGCTTGCCCCTGGCCGCCTGCGGCGAATCCTCTTGGGAGGCGCAGCGTCTGGCGCTCGCCCGGGCGGTGGAGAAGCAGGTGCGCGAGACCGCCGATTACACCGGCAAAGAGCGTCTCGACCCGGCGGTCCTGGAGGCCATCCGCGACGTGCCCCGCCACGAATTCGTGCCGCCGGCCTACCGCGAATACGCCTACGACGACCGGCCCCTCCCGATCGGCGAGGGACAAACGATCTCCCAGCCCTACATCGTCGCGCTGATGACCGACCTCGCCTCGGTCGGACCGGATTCCACCGTACTCGAGGTGGGCACGGGCTCGGGCTATCAGGCCGCCGTCCTGGCCGAGATCGCCGCGCAGGTCTACACCGTAGAGATCGTCGCGCCGCTCGGCGAGCAGGCGGCCGAGACACTGGAGCGGCTCGACTACGCCAACGTCAGCGTCAGGATCGGCGACGGCTACCAGGGCTGGCCGGAGGCCGCGCCGTTCGATGCGATCGTGGTGACGGCCGCCCCCGAGACGGTGCCGCCGCCGCTGATCGAGCAGCTGAAGGTGGGCGGCCGCCTCGTCATCCCGGTGGGTCCGGAAGGCGGCGCCCAGTCTCTGGAGGTGTTCGAGAAACGCGCCGACGGCTCGGTGACGTCCCGGCACGTGCTGCCGGTCCGTTTCGTTCCCTTCACCAGGGATGTCGAACACTAGCGGTGTGGCAGCGGCCGCGGTCATTGGGTACATTGATTCGCGCCGATCCACGAACAGAACAAGCGCATCCAGGGGGAATTGCATGATCCGTTGGCCATTTGTCCATTGGCGATCTTTCCACAGGCATCTCGTCCGTCGACTGTGGCTGCAGCGCACGGCAGCGGCCGCGGCGTTCCTGCTCGCAGCCTGCGTCCAGGCGGAGAGCGACAAACCCTTCGCCGTCGAGCCGGTCACCTCGTTCGACGAACCCTGGGCCATGGCATTCCTGCCGGATGGCCGCCTGCTGGTCACCGAGAAGAAGGGCAACCTCCTCGTGGTGACGCAGGACGGCGAAAAGTCCCGCCCCGTACGCGGCGTGCCGGATGTGGACTACGGCGGCCAGGGCGGGCTGGGCGACGTCATGCTCCACCCGGATTTCGCTGGGAACGGCATCATCTACCTGAGCTATGTCGAGGCCGGCGTCGCCGACACCCGCGGCGCCGCCGTGCTGCGAGCCACGCTGGAGCTGACCGACCGGGGGGGCCGCCTCTCCAACACCGAGGTCGTCTGGCGTCAGTACCCGAAGGTGGTCGGCTACGGCCACTACGGCCACCGGCTGGCCTTCGACGACGAGGGCTATCTGTGGATCACCTCCGGCGACCGCCAGAAATTCACGCCGGCCCAGGACATGCAGAGCAACATGGGCAAGGTGCTGCGCCTCGGCGAGGACGGCTCCGAGCCCGCCGACAACCCTTACGTGAACTACATCGAGCAGAACCCGCTGGTCGACGACATCGGCGTCTACGGCGAGTTCTGGACGCTGGGTCACCGCAATCCGCTCGGCATCGACTTCGACCTCGACGGCCGGCTCTGGGTCATCGAGATGGGCCCGGCCCATGGCGACGAGCTGAACCACATCGTGCGGGCGGAGAACTACGGCTATCCCGAAGTCTCCGAGGGCGATCACTACGACGGCCGCGAGATCCCCGACCACGACACCCGGCCGGAATTCAAGACGCCGGCCGTCGCCTGGGTGCCCGCCATCTCGCCCGCCGATCTGATGATCTACCGGGGCGATCTGTTCGGCGACTGGCGCGGCGATGCCTTTGCCGCCGGACTCTCGTCCCGGGCCATCGTGCGCATCGAACTCGACGGCACGAGCGCCCGCGAGGCCGAGCGCTGGGACATGGGCGCGCGCATCCGCGCCCTCGCCGAAGGGCCGGACGGCGCCATCTGGGTGCTGGAAGACGAGCGCGGCGACAGCCGGGGAAGGCTGTTGAAACTGACGCCCGCCGGATGATCGGCAAGAAGCCGGGGCCGTGAGCGCGACCGACGCGGTCATCATCGGCGCCGGCCATAACGGGCTCGTCGCCGCCGGCTATCTCGCCCGGGCCGGCCATTCCGTCACGGTGCTCGAGCGCCGTGGAATGGTGGGCGGCGCCGCCGTCACCGAAGAGTTCCATCCCGGCTTCCGCAACTCCGTCTGCTCCTACGTCGTCAGTCTGCTGAATCCGGCAGTGATCGAGGACCTGGAGCTCGGCCGCTACGGGCTCGAGATCATGGACGGTGCCGACTGCACCCTGCAGCCCGGCCGCGAACCGGGCGGCGGCTGCTTCTTCCCGGACGATGCGGACGAGTACATGCAGGTGGTGGCCTCGCTGTCCGGCAGGGACGCCGAGGCATTTCCCCGCTTCGAGCGCACGCTGGAGATGGCGGCGGCCATGATGCGCCAGCTGGTCGCCGAGACACCGCCGAACCTCGGCGGCGGACTGCTGGACCTGATCCGCGCCGGCAGGCTCGCCAACCGGCTGCGCAAGCTCGGGCCCGAGATGCAGACGGAGTTCATGAAACTCATGACCATGAGCGTGGCCGAGTACATGGACGAGTGGTTCGAGAGCGTGGAACTCAAGTCCCAGTACTCCCAGCAGGCCTTCGTGGGCAACATGGTGAGCCCCTACTCGGCCGGCTCGGCCTTCGTGCTCATCTATCACTTCTTCGGCGAGGTGAACGGCAAGCTCGGCGCCTGGGGCCATGCCCGCGGCGGCATGGGCTCGATCACCCAGGCCATGGCCCGATCCGCAGAGGCCCATGGCGCGACCATCGAGGTGGACGCGCCGGTGGCCGAGGTGCTGATCGAGGACGGCGTCGCCCGGGGGGTGCGCCTGGAGGACGGACGCGAGCTGCGCGCGAAGATCGTCGCCGCCAATACGAATCCGAAGCTCTTGTTCTCGAGGCTCGTGCCGGAACACGCGGTACCGGAAGCTTTCCGGCGGCGCATGGACAACTTCCGCTGCCACTCCGGCACGCTGCGCTTGAACCTCGCGCTGGACGCGTTGCCGCGCTTCACCTGCATCGACCATCTCTCGGACGAAGAGCAGCTCGCTCGGCTGCAGGGCATGACCCTGTTCAACGGCGACTGGCAGTACGACGAGGATGCCTACCACGACGCCCGCTCACGCGGCTGGTCCGAGCGCCCGATCATCGAGATGTACATGCCGAGCGTCATCGACGATACGCTCGCGCCGCCGGGCAAGCACGTCGTCAGCCTGTTCTGCCAGCACTTCGCCTACGCACTGCCGGACGGCCGCAGCTGGGACGACGAGAAGCAGAAGGCGGCGGACCACGTGATCGATTTCGTGGCCGGATTCGCGCCGAATCTGCGCGACGTCCTGCTGGGCACCCAGGTGCTGAGCCCGCTGGATCTGGAACGGGAGTACGGTCTCGTCGGCGGCGACATCATGCACGGCTGCCTGGGCCTCGATCAGCTCTACAGCATGCGCCCCGTGGCGGGGTATGCCGACTACCGCATGCCCGTCCGCAATCTCTATCTCTGCGGTTCCGGCGCACACCCGGGCGGCGGCGTCAGCGGCAATCCCGGCCGCAACGCGGCCCGGGAGATGCTGAAGGACCTGAAGAGACTCTGACCACGACGCCACGAGGGCACGGAGAACACGGAGAACCAATGACCGGGCTGCAGGACCACACCGGCTCCTATTACGCGGCGACGGTCAACGACGTCACCGACTTCGCGCCGCTGCAAGGCGCGCAGAGCGCGGACGTGTGCGTCGTCGGCGCGGGCTTCACCGGCATCTCGACGGCACTGCACCTGGCGGAGCGCGGCTACGACGTCCACGTGGTCGAGGCCAACCGGGTCGGCTGGGGCGCCTCCGGGCGCAACGGCGGCCAGATGATCGGCGGCATCTCCGGCGAAGACGTCGTCGCCCGGCACCGGGGCCGGGACACCGAGGAGCTGTTCGGCGAGCTGCGCTGGGCCGGGCACGAGATCATCCGCGACCGGGTCGAGCGCTACGGCATCCGCTGCGACCTGAAATACGGCTATCTCGACGTCGCGATCCGGGAACGCCACCTGCGCGCTCTCGACGCCGACTACGAGCGGCTGGAGAAGGCGCGCTTCCCCCACGAATTCAGGCTCCTCTCGCGCGAGGAGACCGCGCAGGCGATCGGCACCGAGGCCTATATCGGCGCGCTGCTGAACATGGCCAACGGCCACCTGCATCCGCTGAACCTGTGCATCGGCGAGGCCCGTGCCGCCGTGTCCCGGGGCGCGACGATCTACGAAAACTCGCCGGTGCTGCGCATCGACAAGGACAGCAGGCCGACGGTCGTCACCGCACGGGGATCCGTCACCGCGGATGCCGTCGTCATCGCCGGCAATGCCTACCACGACACCGAACCGGAACTGCGAGGCGCCCTGTTCCCCGTCAGGAGCTACATCATCGCCACCGAACCGCTGCCGGAGTCGCTGGTCGCGAAGATCAATCCGCACGATCTGGCCGTTTGCGACCCCAACTACCTGGTCGAGTATTACCGCCTGAGCGCGGACAAGCGCCTGTTGTTCGGCGGCCGCAGCGGCTACTCGGGCGAAGATCCGGAGCGCATCGGGCGCAGCCACCGGGCGAAGATGACGAGGATCTACCCCGAACTCGCCGACGTGCGCATCGACTATGCCTGGGGCGGGACCATCGGCGTGCCGCTGAATCGCGTGCCGCAGCTGGGCCGGGTCTCAGCCAACGTCTATTATTGCCAGGGTTATTCGGGGCACGGCGTGAACGTGACGCACCTGGCGGGGCAGATCATGGGGGATGCCGTCGCCGGCGTCATGGAGCGGTTCGATCTGTTCGCCGCGGTAAAGCCGCGGATCCTGCCCGGCGCCTATCTCCTGCGCAAGCCACTGGTCGCGCTGGGGGTGCTCTACCATCAGGTGAAGGACCGCCTGTGAGGGAGAATCTGGCGCAACTCACCTGGCGAATCGCCCCCGCTGACCGAGCCACCGCCGGCTGACGCGGCTACCGGCGATCACACCGATCACCGTGGGCAGCACCCACGGGATCGCCTGCCAGTGGCCGGGCAGCAGCTCGCCGAGGAAGCTCCTGCCGCCGAAAGCGAAGAACGCCGTATAGGCACCGATGCCGCTGGCGATCATCCCGTTGAGGTGCACGACCACCAGTTCGCGGTGGCTCATTCCCTGCTTCCGTGTCTCCAGGAACATGCCGATGGCGGCGAGCAGTCCGATGGCGCCGAATAGGATCAGCAACAGGTGCCCGAACCACAGGCCAAGGCCGATGGAGATCACGGCCAGCACGCCGAGCGCGGCCAGCAGCCCGCGATGCAACGGCCGCGAAAGCATGCCCGGCCGGGCCCGCTCGCGCAGGGCGGCCATCCCGTGCCGGACGCTGGCGAATACGAGCACCGAGAGCATCAGCAGAAACAGGCTGCCGGCCCGGTTGCCGGCGGCAACGCTCGCGGCATCCGCACCGGCAGGAAGACCGTCGGGATAGCGGATGCCCAGCGGGTCGGCGATCACCATCAGCGAGACGACGAAGGCGCTGACCGTCACGGCGTACATGCAGGTGGCGTAGACGCGTCCGGCCCTGACGTGGAGCGGGCTCCCCTTGCGGGCGAATGCGGGCACCCAGAACAGGAACAGCGCGATGCTGGCGATGGCGACGTGGGCATTAACGAACAGGCCGTGCAGTGTGGTCATGGGACTCTCCTCTTTGCTGGCCTGTAACGGTAGCCACCGCAGTCTCGCGCGCTAAGTGCCATTGGTCAGGAATACACACCGTGACTTTCGGCCTATGGCGGATGCCGGCCGGTCGCGCCACAATCGGCGCATGAGCCACGACCGGGAAGATACGCTGCCGACCGCAGCCGCCTGGATCACCTGGGGGGCAGTCACGGGATTCGCGCTGTTCGTCATCGCGATCAGGCCCGGAGAGGTGTTGCCCCTGTTCTGGGGCACCGCCATTCTGGCGCTGCTCAATCTCGGCGGCACCCTGCTTGCGGGACAGGATTCCGCACCGAAGATGCTCCGGCTCGCCGCCCTGTGGACGCAGCCCGCCAGCGCACTCGCCATCGGCGCCCTCACGAACGTCAGCTTCGTACCGATCTACACGATCATCTGGATCGTAATGGCAACGGACTTCTACTCTCCGCGCACGCTGTGGTGGCTGCTGGCCGGTCTCATGCTGGGGTGGTTCGCAGTCTACGTCCCGGCGGACGGCTATGTGAATGCGGCCATCCAGGCCACCTTGTTCGGCACTTTCCACCTCTTCGCCCTCCTGACCGCACGCAGCGCGGTCGAGGCGGATGCCGCCCGCCGGGAAGTGGAATCGCTGAACCGGGAACTGCTGGCCACCCAGCAGCTGCTCGCCGAGGCGTCGCGCCAGGGCGAGCGCACGCGCATCGCCCGTGAGCTGCACGACCTGCTCGGCCATCACCTCACCGCGCTGTCGCTCAACCTGCAGATCGCCGAACGCACGTCGGAGGGACAGACCCGGGAGAAGATCGGCGAGTGCCGGGCGCTGGCACGGCTGCTGCTGAGCGACGTCCGCGAGGCCGTGAGCACGCTGCGGGACGATAAAAGCCTCGATCTGGAAGCCGCAATCCGCCTGCTGGTGGGCCGCACGCCGCAGCTCGACGTACAGGTCGACATCGAGGATGCGCTGGAAATCGACGACGTCGGCATCGCCCAGACCCTGCTGCGCTGCGTCCAGGAGGCCGTGACCAACTCCCTGCGTCATGCCGGCGCGCGCGAGTGCCGCATTCGCATCTGGCAGGGGGACGGTGCCGTCCATCTCGAGGTTTCCGACGACGGCCGCGTGCAGGGCGAGATCGTCGAGGGCAACGGCCTCGCCGGCATGCGCGAGCGGCTACAAGCGTTGCGGGGCACGCTGCAGCTCGAGCTTACGGGAGAGGCGCTGCGCCTCCACGCCCGCGTGCCGCTGCCTGGCTGAGCGCCATGGCGATCCGTCTCCTCCTGATCGACGATCAGACCCTCGTGCGCCAAGGCATCCGCGGGCTGCTCGAGTTATCCGACCGGGTCGAGGTGGCCGCGGAGGGCAGCGACGGCGATCAGGCGGTCGAACTCGCCCGCGCCCATTCGCCCGACGTCATCCTCATGGACATGCGCATGCCGCGAATAGACGGCGCGGAGGCCACTCGCGCGCTGGCCGACGCCGGCATCGAGGTGCCGGTGATCATCCTCACCACCTTCGACGATCACCATCAGGTGCTCGCCGGCATCCAGGCCGGCGCCCGCGGCTACCTGCTGAAGGACGTCTCGCTGGAGAGCCTGATCGAGGCCATCGAATCCGTCGCCACCGGCAAGACCATGATCCAGCCCGGCGTCACCGAGTCGCTGCTGCGCGGACTCACCGGGCGCACGCTCCCCGATGCCGCGGCGCCGCCCGAACGCCTGACGCCCCGCGAGACGGAGATACTCCGCCTCATGGCCGGCGGCTATAGCAACCGGGAGATCGCCACCGCACTCAGCAGATCCGAAGGCACGATCAAGAACCAGGTATCCAGTATCCTTGGCAAACTGGGCGTGCGGGACCGTACCCGCGCGGTCCTGAAGGCGATCGAGATGGGATTGCTGGCCGACGCCACCTGACCGCAGGCGTGGTTGAGCTTTACCCGGCAACCGGAGACAGCGCCATGCGATACCTGATTACGGTCTTCTTCCTCCTGGGCCTCGCCGCCTGCGGCGGCAATGGCAGCGAGCCGATGCCCGTCGAACCCGACGGCGGTATCGGCGACGGCGCGGGTCCGCCACCGGATGCCGGCCGGCTGCGGGCGAACCTGCATATCGTCATCGAGAGCACCGATCGGGGCGGCTCCGTCTCCTATGCCGTCATCTGCGAAGGCGACCGGACCGAACTTCAGGGGCCGGTCGACGTCGACCCCGCGCGTGCCTGTGCGGCGCTGTCCGATCCCGCGGTCCGGCAGCGGCTCGTCGAGGGTGCTCCGAAGGACCGGATGTGCACCAAGATCTACGGCGGACCGGAGACCGCGACTGTGCAGGGCTCCATCGACGGCCGGCCGGTCGATACGGTCATCCGCCGCAGCGACGGCTGCGGCATGGACGACTGGGACCGGCTGCTGGCCGACGTCCTGGTGGATATAGAAGACTATCGTCGCTCGGCCGGGCGGCAATGAAGATCCGGAGGTCTCCCCATCCGTGGAACCTCACGCCGAAGCAGGCGGTCGCCGTGCAGCGACGGCTGCGGGACCGCGTCCGCCTGCGGCCTGCGCGGCTGCCCCGCCGCATCGCCGGCCTGGACTGCGCATTCCTCGATGACTTCGTGATCGCGGTCGGCGTCGTCTGGGACACCACCGGAAAGACGGTCGTCGAGACCCGCGCCGCACGGGCGCCGCTGCGCTTCCCCTACGTGCCGGGCCTGCTCTCCTTCCGGGAGGTACCGGCATTGCTGCAGGTGCTGCGCCGGCTGCAGACCCCGGTGGGCGGCATCCTCTGCGACGGCCAGGGCATCGCGCATCCGCGGCGGATGGGGCTCGCCACTCACCTCGGGCTCGTCGTCGGCCTGCCCACGGTCGGCTGCGCCAAGTCGCGGCTGTGCGGCACCCATCGGGAGCCCGGCCAGCGGCGCGGGTCGGTCGCCTCGTTGATGGACGAAGGCGAACGCATCGGCTCCGTGCTGCGTACCCGTGACGGCGTGAAGCCGCTGTATGTCAGTCCCGGCCATCTCGTCGATCACGAATCCAGCATCGACTGGGTGCTGGCCTGTGGCGCCGGCTACCGGCTGCCGGAGCCCACCCGGCTGGCGGACCGGCTGGTGGCTCTCTACAAGCGGGAAGGCAGGTATCGCGGCGGGTTCCAGCCTTCAGCGTGAGTCGGCCAGTTCCTCTAATTCGATGCGGCCCGACTGCCGCCGGTCGGCCCGTCGCCCGTCTCTACAGTGGCATTCTGGCTCGCCCCGACGCCCTGCAGATGCAGCGCGAAAAAGTCCATCAGCGGAGCGTAGAAAGCCTCCACCTGGTCTGTGAGCGCAAACCCATGACCCACATCGTCCAGCACGTGTAGCTCGACTGGACTGTCGGCGAGCGCGAGCATCTTGCGCAGCCGCCAGCTGTGTTCGACATCTACGACCTGGTCTTTATTGCCATGGGCCAGATAGACCGGTCGAGAAAGACGCTGATATTGATACACCGGCGAGTATTCCATGAGCTCAGGCATATCGACGTCAGGATCGCCAATCATCTCGATCAGCCGATCGCGCAGCCGCATATTGTGACGGAATCGGCTGCCGTTGAAGAGCAGTGTCAGGTCGGTCACGCCGGCGAAAGACGCTGCGCAACGATAGCGCTCGGGCCGGTCGATCACGCTCATCAGGGCCGAGTAGCCGCCATAGCTCGCGCCGAAGGTGCAAACGCGCCCTGCATCCAGCACGTCTTGACTGCGCAGTACGTGATCGAGGGCGGTCTCTATGTCGTCTTCAATGCCACGGCCCCACTCGCGTAAACCCGCCGAGCGGAATTCCCGGCCATAGCCTCCAGAGCCCCGATAATTCACCTGCAACACGGCATAGCCATTCCAGGCCAGCCACTGTACGTCACCGGAAAAATACCGATTATCGCTGACGCCGATCGGCCCGCCGTGTGGCATCACGATCACTGGAACCGATTCGGGGCCCGCAACGTCGTTGGGCAGTGTCAGGAACAGGTCCAGCTCGAAGCCGTCGTCCGTGGTCAAAGTCTCCGCCCTCACCGGCGCCAGGCCGATGTCTTCCAGCCAGGGATACAGCGGACTTACGAGATCGCACTCACGCGACGTCCGATCACAGCGGTAAACGGCGCCGGGATTGCCCGAGTCACTGACGGCAACCAATTGCGCCGCCTGATCGGCCGACATGTCGATAATCGCGACATCGGAATCCGGGAACTCGGCCCGGGCGAAATCGTAGAGACGCTCGGCTTCCGGCGTTAGTGCCTCGAATCGAATGAGCCCGCGGTCCATGAATGTAACGCCGATCGGGGTGGTGCCATCGGGTGACATGATTATCCCATTCAGGTCGGCTCGGTCGTGCTCGTAGAGCACCTGACTGATCGAGGCCCCCGCGACGTCGAAAGCGACTGCCGCAACCTTGTCCGTCACGGCGTCACTCAGCGCCCAGACGACGCTCCCGTCGGCGGAGACGCTGATGGGCAGAAAGCTCGAGGCTTGAGGACCGGTCCAGGTGAGCTCCCAGGCTCGGCGATCACCGTCCCGCTGCCAGATCTCGGGGCGACGCTCGTTGTAGGTAACGCCGAAGTGCAGACTCAGTTCCTGTCCGCGCACATAATGGAGCAGATGTCGCGTGCGGTCATTCAGTCGGCGACGGCTTTTCGTCTGCTGATAAGCAGAGCCGTAGACATCGATGTAGAAAAGATCAGCGCTCGTGCGTCCGTCTTCAAGAACGTACGCGGCTATCAGCACGCGGCCCGGAGACTGCGGCATGGCATCGAAAAGATAACCGTGGATGGCCAATTCGTTCTCTCGCTCGATGCGGTAACCCTCGCCTTCCCTGGCAAGTTCGAATGCGACGAACGAGAGCGCTCCGGAGTCTCTGGCACGCCGATGAAGCAGCAGCTCGTGGTTCGAGATCCAGTCAAGATCAAGTAGCTCGTGACGCCATAGCTCCCTCGTAAGCGGACGGTAGCCAGCCAGTGTGTTGCCGACGAAGATCCGGCCGCGCGCCAGGTAGGCGACAACCTGCCCGTCGGGGGAGATAACAGGGTTGCTGAGTTCCCCGGCGCGAAAGAAGTCCTGCACGCCGATAGAAGGCTCTGGTGCGGGCGCATCATCCATCGCCCCGGGCAGATTGTCGGCGGCTGACAGCCCACCCGTGGCGAGGGCGAGAAACAATACGACCGTCACACTGAGTTTCCTCATCCCGAGCCTCCGCCGGCTTCCAGACGCCGTTTCTCGGTCAGATAGAAGTCGATGAAGTCGTCTTCCGGAACGAGGCCATTGGCAATTTCGTAGTTCTCGAGCAGTTCCGGATAGCGCCGCTCCAGAATCGTAAGCACGATCGCCGCTCGATCCTCGATCTCTGCCTGGGCGAATTCCCCCCGCACGTCGTAGACGAAGACCCCGGCGTAGTTGAGCCTGCCCGCTTCCACGGTAAAGACCAGCTCGTCGTCGGAGAAGTCGTGGAATACACGTCCTCTGGGCACGCTGCGCGTGACTTCGTCCCAGCTGTAGGTGCCTGCTTGGAGCCGATGCACACGGAAGTGCTGTGCGTTGAAGAGCGGCCCGATCGTGAAACCGCCGAAGAGACTGCCGAGACGATTGACCTTGATCGTCTCCGCGTAACCGAAAGCGTAGGCGGCGACCACGACCAGTCCCTCACCGTCGCCGAGCTTGTCGATCTCGATTCGCTCCTCGACGTCGGCAATGACGCCGTCGAAAGCTCGCTCGTATTTCACCCGCGCTTCTTTCGCCCATGCGTCGATCGTCTCGACGTGAGCACAATCCGGGTGGTAGCTCCCCGGATCGCCGACTTCCGCAAGGTAGCTCAACACATGCTCGAAGTTGGCTGAACGAATCTTGTCCAGATCTCCCCGGTCGACGATCCGGTCGACCAAACTGCGAAAACGCGCAGCTGCTCCGGCATCCCCCGAAAGATCCTTCAGATGACCTCGGGTGAGCTCGGCAAGTCGGCCGGCGAAACGCCTCTGAAGGTCAGTCGATTCCTGGTGATGCTCATCCGCAATTTTCGACAGTGCCGCATGGCATTCCTCCGCTCGGGAATCGGCATGCGCGGTCGTCATGTTGATCAGGAGAATCGCGGCAGACAGAACAGTAAAGCGGATCATGCGGACACGAGTAACGAAAGTGTTCGCAAAATACCACATTTCGCGAAAGTGGCGAGTGCTTTACCGCGCTCGAAAATTTTCCGAATGCTCTGTTGCGGTGGCGGTGCACGGCGGGCCGTACAGCAAAAAAAACGGCGGCGCATGATGCGCCGCCGTTCTGGTTTTTAGCGGTCGCCGGGCCGCGCGGCGGCCCGGGACCTGTCATGGCATGGCGCTGCCGCTCAGCGGCTGGCCACCATGCCGGCCGACGGGACTTCCTCGATGTCGAAGCGGTCCAGGGTCATCACCTTGACCCACGCATTGACGAAGTCACGCACGAACTTCTCGCGCGCATCGTCCGCGGCGTAGGCCTCGGCAACGGCCCGCAGCTCCGAGTTGGAACCGAAGATCAGGTCCACCGGCGTGGCGGTCCACTTCACTTCGTCCGTCGCGCGGTCGCGACCCTCGTAGATGCCCTCGGTCGAGGCCTTCTGCCACTTCGTGGACATGTCGAGCAGGTTGACGAAGAAGTCGTTGCTCAGCGTCCCCGGACGATCGGTGAAAACGCCGTGGTCGGCGCCGCCGGTGTTGGCGTCCAGGGCCCGCATGCCGCCGACCAGCACCGTCATTTCCGGCACCGTCAGCGTCAGCAGATCGGCCTTTTCCACCATCATCTCCGCCGGCGAGCTGTAGTTGTTCTCGCCGTAGTAATTGCGGAAAGCGTCGGCGGTCGGCTTCAGCACCGCGAAAGACTCCACGTCGGTCTGCTTCTGACTCGCATCCATGCGACCGGGCACGAACGGCACCTGCACATCGTAGCCGGCCTTCTTCGCGGCCTGCTCGATGGCGGCGGCGCCGCCCACCACGATCACGTCGGCCAGCGAAACCTGCTTGTCACCCGAGAGGGACTTGTTGAAGTCCTTCTGAATGCTCGTGAGCTTCTTCAGCACCCGGTCGAGTTCCTTCGGGTCGTTCACCGGCCAGTCCCGCTGCGGCGCCAGGCGGATACGCGCGCCGTTGGCGCCGCCGCGCATGTCGGTGCCGCGGAAGGTGGAGGCAGACGCCCACGCCGTGCGTACAAGCTCGGCGGTCGTCAGACCGGAATCCAGGATCTGCGCCTTCAGGTCGGCAATGTCGCCGGCATCGATCAGCTCGTGGTCGACGGCGGGGATGGGATCCTGCCAGAGCAGCGCTTCCTCGGGCACCTCGGCACCGACGTAACGGGCACGCGGACCCATGTCACGGTGCGTCAGCTTGAACCAGGCCCGTGCGAACGCGTCCTCGAACTCGTCCGGGTTCTCCAGGAATCGCTTCGAGATCTTGCGATACGCCGGGTCTTCCTTCAGCGCCAGGTCGGTCGTCAGCATGATGATCGACTGCGTCTTGCCCTTCACGTGAGCATCGGGCGCCATGGCGGCGGCCGGATTACCCTTCGGCACCCACTGGATGGCGCCGGCCGGGCTGCGGGTCTGCTCCCACTCGAAGTTGAACAGGTTCTGCAGGTACATCATCGACCACTGCGTGGGCGCTGCGGTCCACGGTCCTTCCAGTCCGCTGGTGATCGTGTCCTCGGCATTACCCTTGCCGCACTTGTTCTTCCAGCCGAGACCCTGCTCCTCGATGTCCGCGGCAGCCGGTTCCCGTCCGACGCATTCGTCGGGCTTGGCCGCGCCGTGCACCTTGCCGAAGGTGTGACCACCGGCGATCAGGGCAACGGTCTCCGCGTCGTCCATTGCCATGCGGCCGAAGCTCGCACGAATCTGCTTCGCCGAGGCGATCGGATCGGGATTTCCGCCGGGACCCTCCGGGTTCACGTAGATGAGGCCCATCTGCATGGCGGCGAGCGAACCCTGCAGTTCGCCCTTCTCGTCGAACCGGTCGCGTCCGAGCATCTCCGTCTCGGGACCCCAGTTGACGATCTCCGGCTCCCAGTCGTCCTCCCGGCCGCCCGCGAAACCGAAGGTCTTGAAGCCCATCGACTCCAGCGAGACGTTGCCGGCCAGGATCATCAGGTCGGCCCACGAGAGGCTGCGGCCGTACTTCTGCTTGATCGGCCACAGCAGCCGGCGAGCCTTGTCCAGGTTGGCGTTGTCGGGCCAGCTGTTGAGCGGGTCGAAGCGCTGCTGACCGCCGCCGGCACCGCCACGGCCATCGTGCACGCGGTAGGTGCCCGCGCTGTGCCAGGCCATGCGGATCATCAGCGGTCCGTAATGACCCCAGTCGGCGGGCCACCAGTCCTGGGAATCGGTCAGAACGGTCTCGATGTCGGCCTTGACCTGTTCCAGATCGAGAGCGGCGAACGCCTCGGCGTAGTCGAAGTCCTCACCATACGGGTTGGACTCCTCGTCGTGCTGGCGCAGCGGCGTCAGGTCCAGCTGCTCCGGCCACCAGAAGCTGTTCGGCTTGGCTTCACTCGCGCCGAAAGCCTTCTCGGATGCCACCACGGGTGACATCTCGGACGCCACCGCGGGCGATATCGTTACCGCCATGGCAGCGAGTAGTAGTATCGGTTGTTTACGCATTGCAATTTTCCCCTTTCAGTAACACACGAAGCGTCACGGTCATTAATTAAACCGGATAAAGGGTCGGCGTGCGATTCAATTTTTAGGACACTGTGCCCCGGGAAAACGATTGCCGTAACGGCATGCGTAACCGATTAATCGAGCGAGGAAAAAGTGGCATCCGGTGCGGCTCGTCCTAGTGCTGAAGGCCAACGGCGAACAGCAGTACGGCGGCGGCGGCCGCAACCGTGCGCAACGTGTTCAGGTGCGTCCAGCGTTCGAGGTAATGCTCCCACAGCGGAACGGCCGTCGCGTCCGCCGCGGAGACCGCCGCGAGCCGGTCGTTGAGCGGCACATTACCGAGTCCCGTCACCAGAAAGGTGCCGACCAGGTAGGACAGCGCCCCCGCCAGAAACCAGGGCGCCCCGGGATTCCCCCAGCCGGCGACGGCCAGACCGGCGACCAACAGCGACACGATCGCAGTGCCAACGAAGGTGCCGAGGAACGACCGGTTCAGGACGACCACGTTGATCGACTGCATCGCCGCAATTCCCTCCGCGGCCGGCAGGCGCGCGAGCGCGCCCATCACGAAGCTGGAGAAGGCGAAGAAGACACCGGCGACCAGCGCCGAACCGAGCAGGGCCGCCATTGCGGCCATTGCCAGCACTTCCGTGACCGCAGTCATGCCACCGCCTCCGCGCTGCCCGCATCCCAGGTGCCGCGGGTCGCAACCCGGCGCACGAAATCAGTGAAATCCGCGGGTTCGCGGCCCAGCGCCCGCTGAACGCCGTCGCAGATCTCCGTGTTGCGCCCGTCGAGCACCGTGCCGAAGAGGTAATCCAGCAACCAGGCCACGTCCGCCGGAACGCCGGCATCCGCCAGGGCGGCGGTGAACGCTTCCTGCGGGATCCGCACGAACGACACCTCGCGGCCGGCCGCCGCCGAGATCTCCGCGGCCAGTTCCGCGAAGGTCAGCGCCCGCGGACCGGTGACCTCGTAGACCTCGCCGGCATGACCGGGCTCACTGAGGGCCGCCGCGGCCACATCCGCGATGTCGTTCACGTCGATGAAGGGCTCCGGAATGTCCCTCGCCGGCAGCGTGATGGCGCCGTCCATGACCATCGGCAGGAACTCGCCCTCCGAGAAGTTCTGCATGAACCAGCCGGCGCGAACGATCGTCCAGTCCACGCCGGAGGCCTGCACGATGCGCTCGCAGGCCTGCGCCTCTTCCTCACCGCGGCCGGACAGGAGCACCAGGCGCCGGACGCCGGCGTCGACCGCCCGGGCCACGAAGGCGCGGATCGTGTCTGCGGCGCCGGGCACGGCGAGGTCGGGAACGTAGGCGATGTACGCCGCCGTCACACCGGCGAGTGCCGCGTCCCAGGTATCGGCGTCCTCCCAGTCGAAGGCGGGCGTTCCAGTCCGGGACCCGATCCGGATCTCCATGCCCCGGGCCTTCAGTGCGCGGGCCACCCGGCGGCCCACCTTGCCGTTGCCGCCGGTCAGCAGGGTCAGCCCGGCTGCAGTCTCGATCTGATTTTTGTCTTTCATGGTTTTCTCCTTCGGTGTTTCAGGTCTGATCGTTCTGGCTCAGTTGGCTCGACGGAAGTGCAGCAGGGTCAGCAGACAGATCACGCCGATAACGATCTCGATGCCGGCAGCGCTCACGATGCCGCTGTGAGGGATCCCGTCCACGACGATGCTCAGCACGCGGGACAGGCCGTACGACAGGTAGACCGCCGTGGCCGTGACTAGCGAGACCACGGCGAAGCTCGCCCGGAACACACCGGCGAACATCAGAAGGCCAGCAATCAGCAATGTGCCGGCCGGAGCCTTCAATTCGTTGACCAGGGTTGCGTTGCCGACGACTTCGATCCCGTAGCTCCCGTAAAAGGCCTGGGGGGCGGCGAGGATGGTGGCGGCGATCGCGACGGCCACCAGTCCGCTGAAAGCGAGGACCAGCCGCGCGCCCGTCACCCCGTCGAAAATGGCTTTTCTCCTTGAATTCACGGCCGTTTCTCCCGATGACTTGACACCATGTCAATTGACATGGTGTCAACCTTAGGGCAAGCTTTACACGATGTCAAGCACAAACTCCGAAACGCGCACCCGAATCCTCGAAGCCACGATCGCGATGCTCGAAGAGAAGGGCGGCCACGGGGTGCGGATGAGCGACATCGCGAAGACCGCGGGAATTTCGCGACAGGCGGTCTACCTGCACTTCGCATCCCGCACCGAACTGCTGATCGCCGCGACGCTCTACCGCGACGAGCTGCTGGACGTGGAAGCCCGCCTCGCCCCCTCGCGGGCTGCCGAGACGGGCGTGGAACGCCTGCGCCTCTACATCGAGTTCTGGGGCAACTTCATCCCGGAGATCTATGGCGTCGGCAAGGCCCTGATGGCAGCGCAGGATTCCGACGAGGCGGCCGCCGCCGCCTGGCGCGACCGCATGATCGCGATGAAGGACGGGTGCCGTGCCGCAATCGACGCGTTGCACGCCGACGGCATGCTTGCGCCGGGCTGGACGCAGCCGAAGGCCACCGAAGCACTGTGGACGATGCTCCTCGTCCCGAACTGGGAAAATCTCACGCTCGAATGCGGCTGGTCCACGCAGGAGTACATCCACTGGATGCAGTTCCTCGCCCATCAGGCGTTCGTCCAGGAGTGAATCGGCGCCGGCGGCCGGCCCGGCCCGGCCGGTCCGAACCGTGGTATCTTCTCTGCCCTCCGGACAAGAACAAGGAAACAGCCATGACCCGGTTCCTCCAGTCTGCTGCGGCTGCAGCAATCCTTCTTCTCGGCTTCGCGGCCCCACAGACGGTCGTGGCAGAGACCGAACAATGGGTGCTGGTGACGGGTGCGAGCACCGGCATCGGCCGCAACCTGGCAGAGACCCTCGCGGACAGCGGCTATCACGTCTACGCCGGAGCGCGCTCGGACGAGGACCTGGCATCGCTCGATGCCATCGACAACATCACCGCGGTGCGCCTTGACGTCACGAAGCAGGACCAGGTCGACGCCGTCGTCGATCTGATCACCGAGAGAGGCACGGGCCTCTACGGTCTGGTCAATAACGCCGGCGTGGGCGGCGGCGGCAAGGTGCTGGAGACGCCGGTCGCCGGGCAGACCTTCGTCTACCAGGTCAACGTCGAGGGCGTCTACCGGACGACCAAGGCGTTTGCGCCGCTGGTCGCCGAGCAGAACGGCCGCATCGTCACCACCGGCTCCATCGCCGGCACCATGTCTTGGGCAGGCGGCAACGCCTACAGCGGCAGCAAGCACTGGATCGAGGCGTTCACCGATGCGCTGGCCGCCGAGATGGAGCCGCTGGGCGTCCACGTCAGCGTCGTGGAGCCGGGTAACTTCCAGTCGCACATCCGCCGCAGCGCCGTCGCACGCGCCTTCGCCCAGGTCGAGGCCGCCGGCGGCGAGATCACCGAAGAGATGCGGCAGTTCCAGAAGGGAACTGTCGAGCGGGAACTCGCCTACAAGGAGCCTGACGCCGTCTCCGATGCTTTCATGCACGCGTTGTTCGACGACGAGCCGCTGCGCCGCTACGTGGTGACGCCGAACGAGGAGGAGCACGTGGCAACGATCCGGACGAAGCTTACCGAGCTCGTTCAGCTCAACCAGTGGGGTCGGTACAGTCACAGTCGCGACGAGCTCGTCGATATGCTGGACGAGATCCTGTCGGGAGGCACGGCTGAGACTGTCGAGTAGAACGCGCCTCTTCCTTGTCGACGGCCACAACCTGCTCTTCGCCCTGCGCACTCGCTTCGTCGAGCATCTGGTGGACGGTCATCCCGGCACCGCGGCCCGGGAGGCGCTGGTGCAGGCGATGGTCGGCACGTTCACCGGGCCGGCGCAGGTCGTGCGCATCTATTTCGACGGCAGGACGCCACACAGGGAGCAGCGGTCGACGCAGGTGGAGGTCGTCTATCCCGGGGGTGAAGCGGATCAGTGCGCCGACCGGGCGATTCTGCGGGAACTCGCCGTACGGGATGAGGGCGCCAGGACCGGCCCGCCCGTCACAGTCGTGACCCGCGACATCAAGCTGGCAAAGCGAACTCGAAAACGTGGCGCGGCGGTGGTGGATCCGGAGACGTTCTTCGAAGCGTGGATGGAAGAAAGCGGGTAGCGCCTGCATTTCCGGGCCCAGTAGCGCCGAAAGCCTTCCCGGTGCCAACGAATCACCGTTTCAGGTCTGACGATACAGAGCGCCTCTCGTCACCCGGGCCACAACATCGAGACCAGCATCCAGAATGAACGATCGGCCGCCGATAGCCGAGGCCGAACGCCCTTCTCTTTCAAGACCGCCAGTTGCTGCCGCAACAGCAGGTTCTCGAATGCCAGTTCGCGACGGGACGGAAACAATGAAACGAAGGAATTCAGGAATACGGAGAGCCATTTAGTCATCGGCGGAAGCTAAATAGCAGGCCGGAAAAACTCCAGCAAATTCAATGCGGACGATTAAATGGTAGGCACACCCGACTCGAATCGCGATGCCGCGTGGTGGCGGTTCCGCTCCCCGGCTCGGCCGCTCCACGTTCCACAGCCGCTTGTCTTACGATCCGTTTTTCGGGAACCTTTGGACGTTGGAACTCACTAACCGACCGAGCACCGGCCGATGAGCAACGACATGAGCCAGACCGTGCCCCCGAAAGCAGCGCCGAACGGCGAGAACCCCCGCCGCGGCGCGCTCGTCTACGTCGTCGTCGCCTTCGCCTTGATCGCGATGCTGGCGGCCCTGCCGTTTCTCGCGAGCCGCCCGCGGCCGGCGCCCGATTTCGCGATGACGACGCTCGCGGGCGAAGCGAAGACCCTCGAGACCCTGGCCGGTCGTCCGGTCCTGGTCAGCTTCTGGTCGACCACCTGCGGTCCCTGCATGAGCGAGATGCCGTCGCTGATCGCCGTGCATCGCCGGTATGCGCGCAAGGGCCTGGTCACGCTCGCGGTTGCGATGCCCTACGACCGGCGGGACGAGATCGCGCGGGTGGTACGCAGCCAGGGCATGCCCTTCGACATCGTCCATGATGCCGACGGCAGTCTCGCCCGGATGTTCGACGACACCCAGAACACGCCGACGAAATTCCTGATCGACCCGAGCGGTCGGATCATCAAGATCTACGTGGGCTCAACCCACTTTCCCGACCTGATCGAGCGGCTCGAGGGCATGCTCTCGACCTGATCGACGTTGCACCCGGCGCCGCCTGCCAGGCGTGCCCCCAACCTCGTTCCTGCCCGTTGACGACCGTCGATGCCGTGCCCCCGGGCCGGCCCGAGACTGAGCGCTCGCCGGATCGCGCTGGGATGTTGAAAAAGAAAGCGGCTGGCGCCCCGGCACTAACCGCTAGCTCTGAATGCACCTTGCGGAATGTGGCGCGCCCGGAGAGATTGATTCGCTGGCTTCGCCAACTCACCCGTTGGGCAGCGTCGCTGTGCTCCGTTGTCTGTCGCACGGCTGCGCCGTGCTCGGCTCGAACTCCCGACCGCCTGGTTCGTAGGCGTATACAAGACGAGCCGTTTTCTTTGAATTCAGTAGGTTAGATGGCCCGCCCTCATCATTTTGCCGCCAAACGCCGCCAAAAACCGCGAATCGCCGTCTCAGCGCTACGTTTTTTGCCTTGAATGTCTGGACATTGCGGCGCGGGAATTGAGGAGAGAAGTTACCTTGCTTCAAGGTTGTCAACGCCGGTTTAAAACTGACCCCTTTTTGTCCGATGTCGTCGGAGTAAAA
>Ga0102943_1000612_pt1 | contig 23834 bp, 19 predicted proteins | sample SalPonC_black_MG_FD_78174 | JGI IMG/M metagenome (GOLD analysis project Ga0102943, IMG submission 78174) | Salt pond soil microbial communities from South San Francisco under conditions of wetland restoration - Salt Pond MetaG... | ecosystem: Environmental > Aquatic > Marine > Intertidal zone >...
ACGACTATCCGCAGGAGCCGGAGGCCGTCGAGAAGTTCGGCTTCGACAAGCAGCGCGGCATCACCCACTCCCGGGCGGAAGGTGGCGGCAAACAACGCGTGGAAGACCTCGGTCCCTTCGGCCGCGAGCGCCAGCGCACCCTGGAAAAGGACATCCTGAAGCAATCCAAGCGCTTCATCCGCGAGGCTGTTGATAATGATAAATCCTTCTTCGTTTGGCACAATACCACCCGCATGCACTACCGCACTAACCTCTCGGAAGAATACGAAGGGGCTACGGGGTATGGCCTGTACGCCGACGGGATGAAGGAAATGGACGATATCGTCGGCGAACTGCTCGACCTGCTGGAAGAACTGGACGTGGATGAAAATACCATCGTCATGTTCGCCACCGACAACGGCGCGGCCTCCAATTCCTGGCCCGACGGCGGCAACCAACCCTTCCGGGGCGAAAAAGGCGTCGGCGGCTGGGAAGGCGGCTTCCGCGTACCGGTGCTCGTCAAGTGGGATGGCCATATCCCCGCCGGCGTCAGCACGGGCGAGTTCATGACCATGGAAGATTGGCTGCCCACCATCATGTCCATGCTCGGGCAACCCAACCTGAAGACGGAACTGCTGGACGGCAAGAAAATCGGGAACAGTAACTATCGCATCCACCTCGACGGCTACGACCAGAGTGACGTGGTGCTGCGCCAGGGCAAGAGCAAACGCCTGGACTTCTACTATTTCACCGAAACCACCTTCCACGGCCTGCGCTACGGCAACTGGAAGCTGCTGTTCCGCGATCAGGAAACCTGGTTCCGGGCGGATAATGCCGAATTGACCTCTCCCTACATCATCAACCTGAAGCTGGACCCCTTCGAACGCTTCACCGAGGCCCGCGGCTACGACGAGTGGGCCGAAAACCGCTCCTGGCTCTTCGGTCCGGCCATGATGCAAATGGCCGAGTTCGTCAACTCGTTCAAGGACTACCCGCCGCGGCAGCCCAGCTTCTCGCCCAGTGTGGGGGATCTGACGACCATCATCAACAAGTTCTCGGCGACGGCGAGGTGAAACCCAGGTTTGAGTCATCCCGGATTTCGAGTAATATTCGGGATGACTCATTTTTTCACACATGGGGATAATGTCTGGGGGCATTAAAGAAGATGATCGCATTGATGTTGCGGTTGCTTCTATTCAAAAAAATAAAAGAGAACCATTATGAATGCCAACAAACAAAACATCTGCTTTGCAGGCCTGGTATTATTGATTTTTGCATCCTGTAATCAGGAACCCAAGGTGGTTTCTCCGTCTGATCCGCCGAAATCATCAACTATGGTAGAGGCATACGCCAAAAATGGCCAGCATACTCCCGCCGATTTTAATGTATCCGATTTTGCCTATAAAGTCTCTGAAACAGACTTCAACATTAAGAGAAGCCTGGAAAAAGCACCGGTAAATGAATGGGCCCACCAGGATGAGGTAAGTATGGTAAAAACACAGCAGGTTATCCGGGAAAATCAGGATGTCGTTTATTCCAGTGCGGTGGTGGACGTTTCTCAGGGAGCTACCATCTCCCTGCCTCCCGGAGAAACTTTTCAGGTGATTCAGATTATTGATATGCAGAACTATACCGTGAAAACACTGTATCCCGGAGAGCGGATTACCCTGACTCCTGACCACCTGACTTATGGCACATACGTCTATCTGAACATGCGCACCCGCAAAAAAACGCAAGATCAGGAGGGGTTGGAAGATGCCCACCGCAGGCAGCGTGCCGCTGTTATTAAAGCAAACTCGGCTATTCCCTACACCACGCCCGATATTGTGATTCCATTAGAAAAAATGGAGGAAATTCGGAATGTCCTGATTGATGATGTGAAAAGAGGACTTCTGAAAAATTCGTCCAATATCATGGGCACCCCTACGAATACAGATCCCCAGGGCCATTTATATGCGACTGCCTATGGATGGGGTGGATTGCCGATAGAAGATGCAGGTTATCTGGATTTGGTAAATAACACAAAGGTGGAAAATGGCAAATGCCTTCCCTCTAAAATTACTTTTAAGCCGGCTGATCTGAATTACGAAAAAGGCGGATTTTGGTCCATTACCACCTACAACAGGGAAGGATGGTTAGCAGAAGATAAAGCTTCCCTGTCCAATAGCACAGCTATCCCCAATGAAGACGGGACATTCACCATTCATTTTAACAATCCAAACGAAAAAAACAACATCAATACCCCAACGCCTTTCGCAGCCTTACTCAGATCCTACGTACCTGTAAGCAAAGCTTCTATTATTGAGTATTTAACCAAAAACAACGGAAAACTAATCATAGAATAACTGCAAATTTTAGCGCGATTAAAACTCCGGAACATGAAATGGAATACTGCAAAAAAAATCAACTGATGAGAATCGCCCCTTTTACGCGCTTCGAAAAAGCTTTTTTTAAATAACATCATCATGAGATCAATCCTCTCCTTTTTTTTCCTCGGCCTGCTGTTGCTCGGCGCCTGCGCCGAAAATGCCCGGCAGACAACTGAAGCCGACGCGTCCTCCACCCTCTACCACAACGGCGATATCCTCACCATGGAGGGTGACGCGCCGCAGTATGCCGAAGCCGTCGTCGTCAAAGACGGCAAGATCGCCTTCGCCGGCGCCAAAGCCGAAGCCGAAAAGGCGGCGGGAGCGGGCTTTACCGAGGTGGATCTGCAAGGCAAGACCCTCTTGCCCGGTTTCATCGACGCCCACAGTCATTACATCAGCTCCCTGTCGGTCGCCAATCAGCTCAATCTGTACCCGCCGCCCTCGGGACCGGGCAAGGATGTGGCTGCCATCGTAGCAGAACTCCGGCGCTTCAAGGCGGAAAACGGCATTCCGGACGGGGAACTCATCCAGGCCTACGGCTACGACGATACCGTCATGCCGGAGGGGCGCCTGCTCAACCGCGACGACCTCGACGAGGCCCTGCCCAACAATCCCGTCCTGGTGGGGCACGTCTCCATGCATGGCGCCGTACTCAACTCCGCGGCGCTGGAAAAATACGGGGTGACGGCCGAAACCGAAACGCCTCCCGGCGGCATTATCGTACGCAAGCCGGGCACCAACGAACCCTACGGCCTGATCATGGAGACGGCCTACCTGTCCATCTTCGGCTCCCTGCCCCTGCCGACGCCGGAACAGGAGGTCGAGTGGAGCAAAGCCGCGCAACGCCTGTACGCCGAAAACGGCATCACCACCGCCCACGAAGGCGCTACCCATTCTAAGGATATGCAGTTGATGCAGCGGGTCACCGGAGCTGGCGCCAACATCATCGATATTGTCGCCTATCCCTTCATTACGGATTTGGAAAAAATTCTGGAGGAATTTCCGGTCGACAACTGGGGAACCTATAACGACCACTTCAAGATCGGCGGGGTGAAGATCACCATCGACGGGTCGCCGCAGGCCCGCACCGCAGCCTTTACGACGCCCTATCTCACCGGCGGGCCCGGCGGAGAGCAAAACTGGAAGGGTGAACTCACCTTCCCGCAGGAGGAGATCAACAAATACGTGAAAATGGTGTACGATCTGGGCGTCCCGCTCAACCTGCACGCCAACGGCGATGCGGCCGTCGACGCTTTCTTCGCGGCCCACGAATACGCCGCCGCCGGTGACCTGACCAGGGACCGCAACGTCACCCTCATCCACGCCCAGTTCACGCGTCCGGATCATATTCCCAAATATGTCGAGTATAAGATCACCCCCTCTTTTTACACCCTGCACACCTACTACTTCGCCGACGCCCACATCGCCAACCGCGGACCGGAGCAGGCCGCCTACATCAGTCCCATGCGCGACGCCATCGATGCGGGCTTACGGCCCACCAACCACACCGACTTCGTGGTGGCGCCCCTCGATCAACCCTTCGTGCTGTGGTCGGCGGTCAACCGCATCTCCCGCAGCGACGAGGTGATCGGGGAGGAACAGCGCGTCGCGCCTTATGAAGGGTTACAAGCCATGACCATCAACGTGGCGCATCAGTACCGGGAAGAGGATTTGAAGGGCAGTATCCGGGCCGGAAAACTGGCCGACCTGGTCATCCTGGACCGGAACCCGCTGAAGGTACAGCCCGACGTTATCAAGGATATCCAGGTGCTGGAAACGATTAAAGAGGGCGAAACGGTGTACAAAAAGACAACAGATGAATTGGGCATGAAGTAATCATTGATCCGATGTTTTGAAATTCAATGATTAGCAGACTTTAGATGCCAGATGTCAGACGTCCAAATAATCAAAACCCAATAAAGATGAAAATAATCAACCTTTCCATTGTTTTCCTGCTTGCAACCCTCCTTTCCGCATTCAGCCAGAATGAAGAGCGCCCCAATATCCTCGTCATATGGGGCGACGACATCGGCTACTGGAACATCAGCCACAACAATCGCGGCATGATGGGATATCAGACGCCCAACATCGATCGCATCGCCAGGGAGGGTGTGGCCTTCACCGACTACTACGGGCAGCAGTCCTGCACCGCGGGCCGCGCGGCCTTCCTGGGCGGCAACGTGCCCGTTCGCACCGGCATGACCAAGGTGGGCATGCCGAAAGCCCTGGAGGGCTGGCAGAAAAGCGATGTTACTATTGCTACCGTTTTGAAAGCCCAGGGATATGCCACCGGGCAGTTCGGCAAAAACCATCAGGGCGACCGCGACGAGCATTTGCCGACAATGCATGGCTTTGACGAGTTTTTCGGCAACCTCTACCATTTAAATGCCGAAGAAGAGCCCGAAAATGAGGACTATCCCGCCGATATGGTCCTGGCGGACGGCCAAACCTTCCGCGAGCGGTTCGGGCCCCGCGGCGTCATCCACAGCTGGGCGGACGGCAAGGGCGGACAGCGCATCGAGGACACCGGCCCCCTGACCAAAAAACGCATGGAAAGCGTCGATGATGAAACCCTGGCCGAAGCCAAGCGATTCATACGGGAGCAGGTAGAGGCCGGCAAGCCCTTCCTCACCTGGTGGAACGGCACGCGCATGCACTTTCGCACGCACGTGAACGAAGAGAAAATGGCCAGGATCAGAGAAAAGTATCCCCATGCCGACGAGTACACCTGCGGCATGATCGAACACGACATGCATGTCGGGGAACTGCTGGACCTGCTCGATGAACTCGGCATCGCCGACAATACCGTCGTATTATATTCCACCGACAACGGCCCCCATTTCAACACCTGGCCGGATGCAGGCGCCACCCCTTTCCACGGAGAGAAAAACAGCAGCTGGGAAGGCGCCTTCCGCGTGCCGGCTTTTATCAAATGGCCCGGAAAAATTCCGGCAGGCGTGACGCTGAACGGGATCGTGGCGCACGAAGACTGGTTGCCCACCTTTGCCGCTATCGCCGGAAATGAAAATATCACCGGCCAACTCAAAAACGGGGTATCCCTCAACGGCAGAACCTACAAAAACTACATAGACGGTATTAACCAGCTGGATTATCTCACCGGCCAGGTCGAAGAGTCTCCGAGAAAGGGATTCATCTATGTGACCGACGGCGGGGATATCGCCGCCCTCCGCTACGGCGACTGGAAAGCCATGTTCCTGGAAAACAGAGCCGATAAGTTGCAAATCTGGCTGGAACCTTTCGTGGAACTGCGGGCGCCCTACCTGATCAACCTGCGCAGAGACCCCTTCGAAAAAGCCCTGGGAGGATCCAATACCTATTACGACTGGTACATCGACCGGGCTTATATTTTGGGGGCCATACAAGTGTACGCGTTTAACTTTCTTTCTACTTTTAAGGATTATCCGCCGAGCCAAACCGCAGGCGACTGGAGCCTGGGTAAAGTGCAGAAACAAATTGAGGAGATGACCAAAGGAGGTAGTAAATAAAAAAATGAAAACCAACAGCATTCGTGTTTTTCTATTGCCGGCAGTATGGGCAATCGCCTTCCCCCTTTTCAGCCAGCAGGACGCCGCCGACCTGGCCAAGCAACTGGCCAACCCGGTCGCCTCGCTCATCAGCGTGCCCTTTCAGAACAACGCCGACTTCGGGATCGGCCAATGGGAAGGCACGCGCAATACGATGAACTTTCAGCCGGTGGTGCCCATATCCATCAGCGAGAAGTTAAACCTGATCAATCGCATCATCGTACCGGTGGTCGCTCAGTACAGCATCACCGGTCCGGGCGAACGCCAGACCGGGATGGCCGATGCCCTGTACAGCGGCTTTTTCAGTCCTAAGGATTCGAAAAACGGCTTTACCTGGGGCGCCGGGCCGGCGCTGCTGCTGCCCATCGGCGCCCCGGAAATGTTCACGACCAAACAGTTCGCCGTCGGCCCTACCACCGTAGCCCTCAAACAATCGGGCGGCTGGACCTACGGCGGGCTTATCAATCAGCTCTGGAGCGTGGCCGGCAACGACGAGCGCCCGGATGTCAATCAGTTGTTTGTCCAGCCATTCGCCATCTACAACTGGTCAAGCGGAGCAGGGGCAGGTGTCAATTTTGAGTTCACGCAAAACTGGACCGCGAGCCAGACGACGCTGTGGTTTAATCCCTTCATCAACGGCGTCACCAGCTTTGGCAAACAAAAAGTGCAGTTGGCCATCGGTCCTCGCTTTAATCTGGCGGCGCCCGAAGGGGCCCGCGCCAACTGGGGCGTACGCACGGCGGCTACCCTTTTGTTTCCAAAGTAAATTGCATCGCTCCCATTACCTTGATAACTTGTTGTTGCTCCAATTTGAACATTCGGCAGTTCAGTGCTTGCATTGACCGGCCGACAACCAAAATCAAAAAAATGAATCGGTTTTTTTCTTCTTCTATTTGCCTGAGCGCTCGCCGGCTGTGGCGGGAATATTCAGGAGACCAGTGAGACGGCATCGTCCGCCTCCGTTTATTACAACGGCGATTTCCTTACCATGGAAGGTGACGAGCCGCAGTACGTTGAGGCCATCGTAGTGCGGGACGGCAGGATCGCCTTTGCCGGGGCCACCGGTGAGGCCAACGGGGTGCTGGAGGAGTTGGCCGCCATTCCGGTCTTCTTCCCGGTCATGACCCCTTCGAGCCCCGAGCTAAGTACAGGGAATTTAATCTTGTCGGATCAAAAAGACGTCAGAAACCAGATATCAGACGCCAGACCTTCCAATAGGGAGTATCCGATCGTCAAAACTTCGTTCCTTGCACTTAGCTGACTATTATCTCGATAAAGCTCAGGAAATGGCGCTGCGCTTCGGTTACACCACCGCCTAGGAAGGCCGCGCCATGACCAACCATGAATAGCTGGCTGCTTTTGCGGAACAGGGAAACCTCAAAATTGATGTAGTGTCTTATATCGACTACAGTTTTCCCCAATACATGAATAGTAAATGGTATGGTCCCGATTACACGAACCGGTATCGCATCGGTGGCTTCAAGATGACACTCGACGGATCGCTGCAGGGCCGCACCGCCTGGCGCCTTATGAAGCCCTCAAAACCATTACCAGCTGGGGCGCCTACCAGCACTATGAGGAAGAGACCAAGGGGACCATCGCGGAAGGCAAGCTGGCCGGTTTCGTCATTCTGGACTAAATCCCCCTGAAAGTGGACCCCATGACGCTGAAGGATATAGCTATCCTCGAGACGATCAAAGAGAGAGAAACAATGTACCGGAAGCAGATGGAGTGAACGGGAGCGTAAGTGAAAAGAGGGGGCAAAAAACGGAAATTACCAAAAGAGAGCGATAATGAAAAACATCAAACTACTGCTGGTCGACGATCACAGCCTGATTCGCAAGGGGCTGCGCCTGTTGTTGGAGTTGAATCTGAATGTTGCTGAAATCGATGAGGCGGACTCCTGCAATAAACTCATGCAACGGCTTAAGGAAAAAGACCATACGCATTTGATCCTCGACATCGCCCTGTCCGACGGCAGCGTGCTGGAAATCCTGCCCAATATCGTCGCGTTGTATCCCGGCCTGCCCATCATGATCTTTTCCATGCAGCCGAAAACCGTATACCAGAGTGCGCTGGAGCGCTACGGAATTCGGCACTTTCTATCCAAAACCGCTTCGGAAGAAGCGACGCTGGCCGCCGTCAGAAAATTTCTGGAAGGCGATCCCCCCGCCCCCGTCAGCGATCCGGCGCCCCCCTTCGAAGAATTGACCCCCCGTGAGCTGGAAGTACTGCACTATTTACTTCTGGGAACCAAAACCAGCGAGATCGCAGCGAACCTCAACCTGAAGATGAATACCGTGTCTACGCTTAAAAAGCGGATTTTCGAAAAAACCGATACCGAAAACCTCAAACAGCTTTGGGACCTGGCAGCTGTTTTTAACTACAAGGGGTAAAATGGATTGCCCCGAAGCCATTCCCCCTGACTCACAGTACTCAATATCTTTCATATAAACAGCCGGTTTGATAAAAGAGTGACAGGAAAGAGCAGGCAGCAGTGGGATTTTATTGTTAAATTGAGGGTGAATTCGGGTTCCATTTACAGTCGACGATAAGATATGAAAAGTCGAATGTCGTTGTTCCTATTCCTGCTACTACTGAGTGCGCTGCCGCTGTGTGCTCAGCCCACCCGTTTCAGCCTGACCCGCTACAACACGGAAAACGGATTGCGTTCCAATGCTGTCAACGGCCTGGTGCAGGATAGCCTCGGCCTGGTGTGGATCGCTACGGAGGCCGGTCTGGTTCGATTCGACGGACAACAGTTTGCGCATTTTGACCAAAGCAATATTCCGGAACTGGAGTCCAGCCGGATTAATGAATTAGGTATTGGACGCGATCAACGCCTTTTCTTTTCAAATGGGGAAGGCGCCTTATGGCAGAAAACAGCTGAGGGATTCCGCAAACTGGCTTCGCCCGAAGGGGATTATATGCGTTTTGTCGGGAAAAAATTTGCTTTGTACGGCTCACGGGATTTATTTCATTCGGTACAGGCGTATGATATACCCGATGGACGTTGGCTGGATTCCAGAACCACTCCGCTTGCAGCCGAACGGGATAGCGTGCTGATATGGGATGCCCGCTTTCCTCATTTCATGGTTTTTACCTCCGATTCCATCTATAAAAAGTCAGACCCTTCTCTCCCTTCAGCAGCATCTCCCTGTGTTTTAAACGGCCGCTTGTTGCTGTTCGATCCGGCCATGGGCTTTCGCCCCTATATGGACCGGGGCCAACTGGGAACTCCGTATCCGTTAGTTTTCCAGGACGCCGGTGATGAAACGGTACGCTTGCTTTCCAACAAGACACAACTTTTTGGACACATCAATATGCCCGCCCCCGTCCTGATATCTGGCAGCCGGGCCTGGGTGTTGCGCTTACAACAGGACACCGTCCGGGGATCGCTAATTGCGGACGGGCTCCCCGTCGAAGATCAAATTAACGTAGCACTTTATTTGCCCGCGTATCGCACCTTACTGCTGGGAACCCGGTCCAGGGGATTGATCCGCGCGGTATCCCAGCCGCTGAATCATTTGGTGGTGGACGCAGCCGGCAAAACAGATGCGGTAGAATCCACTTACGGGCAAATTCTGCTTCCCAACGGCAATATAATGACAGAACGGGGAGTGGAGTTTGGAGAGGCGCCCGCTGGGACACACGAAAAAATCAGTGCACTGGCCCCCCTGGGAAGATTCTTTTTCCAAAAGGATCAATACCTGTGGTTTAGTAAAAGGCACTTTGTTCACCGTTATCACTTCCCCTCTCGTGAACTGCTTGCTTTTGAGGCCAATAAACAACATGGTCTCCATCTTTTTCTGCCTCAGGAGAGGGGAATGATTGTGGCGGACGCTACCGGGCTTGGTTTGATCCGGGAAAACCGCTATACTAAGTGGTTTGATTTTCCACCGCTGCAGGAAGGCGATCCCGGCAACGAATCCCTTAACGCCCTGGTGGAATGGCCCGGTGGAAAGCTGGCGCTGGCCAGCTGCGAGGGGTTCTACCTGCTGGATACGGCTACCCGACAAATTGATACTGTTCCTTATTTCCAAAATGCTTGTGTGCGGACGATCTGGGAGAAAGACGGATTTTACCTGTTCGGCACCTACGGCCAGGGTATCCACGCCTGGCAGGACGGCGAATTTCGCTCCCTGCCCATTGACCCCTCCGGCTACCTGCAATACGCTCACTGTTTTGCGGAAGACCCTTACGGAAACCTCTGGATCAGCACTAACCGGGGGCTGTTCCGGGTAGCACTGCAGGACCTCAAAGATGCATTCACCGAACAACTGCCGATGATCTTTTTCCAGTACTTCGGCAAGCAGCAGGGCATGATCACCACGGAGATGAACGGTCGCTGTATTCCCTGCTTTCAGCGCCTGCCTGACGGCGTCTTTTCCTTCCCTACCATGGATGGTCTGCTTTGGGTGCCGCCTGAGCTACAGGCCTGGCACACACCGCGAGCAGCCCCTTTTCAGGTCGATCTGCTGCTGTCTCGGGGCCAGCAGATATCCAATTCCGATTCATCCGGTGTTTTTCGGCTACCCGAAAAAAGCAGCTCGGTAGACATTCAGCTGGCATCAAGTCGCTTCGATGGGCCCGAAAATACTCAGATTTACTACCGGCTGGATGAGGAAAGCGCCTGGCGAACCCTAAGCCCGGAGGGCGATATGGAAATTGGATTGAGCGACCTCGGCCCGGGAAGCCATACCCTTCACATTCTAAAACTGCTGGGTTTCGGAACCGGCAATTATCAGCAGGAGCAGCTCGCCCTTTACGTCCCTTATCCCTGGTACTTCAAATGGTATGCCCTTCCCGGCTGGCTGACGCTGCTGAGTTTTGTCGTCTGGGGCATCAGTTACCGGCGCACCATGCAGCTGCAAATTCAGCGAAGCCGCCTGCAAACGGAGGTCGCCCTGAAAACTGGCGAAATCGAAGAAAAGAAAAACCTGCTGGAAGAACAGGTGCATACCCTCAACCGTCAGAAACAGCAACTGGAGCAAAGCAACCAGCTGCGCCTCAAACTGCTGTCCATCATCAACCATGATTTGCTGGCGCCTCTTCGTTTCCTGCAGCATATGGGACGCAACCTGGCCCAGCACCAGGACCGCCTTCCCCCGGAACGCCAACAGGAAATCATCCGGGAAATGGCGCAGACCTCCGGCGAGCTGTTTTACCTGTCCAGCAACCTGTTGAACTGGATCAACTATCAGCGCGACGGCATACGCCTGGAATACGAAAAGTTCGACCTGCATGCCTCCGTCGAACGTATATTCAAAATCATTGAAGGTGCAGCCGGCGAAAAACAATTGGAACTGATCAATGACCTGTCTTGTCCTTTCGAAGTGTATCACAGCCGGGAGCCGGTACAGATTATATTGTACAACCTGCTGATTAACAGTCTGAAATGTACGGACGCCGGGCATATTCACGTAACGGCTTCCCAGGATGAAGCGTCCCTGACTTTCACCGTTTCCGATACCGGACAGGGCCTCTCACCGGGCAAAATCAGCGAACTGCAGGATCTCAATTTTAATCATTCTCCGGCCGCGCCCGACTCGATGGACTCGGGGCTGGGATATATAATCATCAAGGACCTGCTGCGCCTGCTGCAGGGGAAGGTTTGTTTGGAAAATGAGGCAGAAGGAGGATTACGGGTGACGGTCAGCTTACCGGCGGTGAAGGGCATTTTGAAAAAAAATATCTCATGAAGATTGAGTTATTTTGATTTTTGTATCCCAAAAACCAGGTTGAGCTTTCTTTGTTTTATTTTCCAAATCTAATCCGTGATGAAGATTACTTCCTTTTTCTTTTTCATTATAGTATTCCTTTCTGCTTTATTAGAGTTGTCTGCCCAAACTGACTCCCTCATTCTTATGAACGGCAACTACATCGTCGGCGAAGTCAAGGATATGGACCGCGGCGTGCTGGTCATGAAAACCGATTACAGCGACAGCGATTTCAAGATAGAATGGGAGGGAATCAAAGAAATTCACACCCAGACGAGCTTTCTGATTACCCTCTCCAACGGACGGCGCTTCAATGGCCGCCTGGAAAGTATCGGCGATGGTAAAACGGCTATCTTAATCGATGAGGGGGGCAGAGAAGAAGTGAATTTAGAGGAAATCGTCTACCTGAAATCAGTGGATGAAACCTTCGCGAGCCGCCTGTACGCCTCGGTGGATGTGGGCTTTAGCTTGACGACAGCCCGAAACCTGCGTCAAAGCAATCTGAACGCGAAGCTGGGATACCTGGCCCGCCGCTGGTCGACCAGCCTCTCCTATAGCCTGGTCACTTCGAATCAGGAGGAGACTGATCCGATCCGGAGAGCCGAAGGAGGACTGAGTTTTCGGTATTTCCTGCCTCGCGACTGGTATGCCCTGGCTTCTGTCAGTACATTCTCAAGTACCGAACAAAAAGTGAACCTGCGGACAATGACCAGCCTGGGGGTAGGCAAATATCTCATCCACACCAATCAGGTCTATTGGGGACTCGGCGCCGGCTTCAACTTCAACAATGAAACGTTTTCCAGCGATGCCCCCGACCGCCGCAGCCTGGAAGGCTATTTTGGTACGGAGCTCAATATGTACGACGTGGGCGATTTTAACCTGTTCTCCCGCGCCGTCGCCTACCCCAGCCTCACAGAGGCCGGCCGCTGGCGCGCGGAAGTAGCCATTAATACTAAATACGACCTTCCCTGGGACTTTTACATCCGGCTGGGCTTTAACCTCAATTTTGATAACCAGCCCGTCGAGGGAGGCGGAGGAACGGACTACGTGGTGCAGTGGGGCGTGGGATGGGAGTGGTGAACCCGACATCTTGATAAATGCGATTCTTTTGGGCTTTGTGTTTCACGTTACTCATCACTTCTCGGAGCAAGGGGAACACTAAAATCAAGAAATTTCATTCGAGCAACCCAGCCCCTGGCGCAGCAGCGCCAGGAGGGGCTTCCTCAGGCTATTCTGCTTTTTCACCTTATTCCTCCGTTCTCTTTAAAAGAGGCGATCATCTTCTCAATTCCCTCCTCATAAGGTGTCGCGCGAAACTCCGGAAAATGATTTTTAAACTTGTCGTAAGACATGATGTATTCCGTTTCAAACTGATAGTTCATCTTCTCGGCTTCCCGTAAATCCGTCATGAAAAGAGATAACAGCTTTTGCAAAAAGGGAGGCAGGAAACTCACCTCGTAGTTCGTTCCGAGGTGCTCGTTGAATATTTCCACCACTTCTTCTATCGTGATGGGCCGGCCCACAGGTAGATGCCACACCTCGCCGTAGGTCGACTCATCCAGGGCCAGGGCGACCAGGGCTCTTCCGTTATCGAGTGTGTATGCATACGTGTGTTTTACACCCGGCCGGGCGAGCGCCTGCGGAGCTTTACCTTCCAGCATCCGCTCCAGAAAAGAAATGTAAAAGGGGCTGTACACGGCATAAGGGCCGTAGAAATCGGCGGAACGCCCGATGAGGCCCTTGACCTTCCCTTCGTCGACCGCTTTCAGGAAAAGATCGGCGGTCTGCTTACGGGCCTTTCCTTTTTTGGTCACGGGTTGCTGTGGATGACTTTCGTCAAAAGGAACGGCTAGCGGAGGCGGACCGTACATATACACATTATCAAAAAATATCAGCCGGGCCTCCGCCGCCGCACAAGCATCAATGACATTTTGCATCAGCCGCGGCCAGTCGCGCAGCCAGACCTTGGCGCGGTAGGGCAGGCCTACACACAGGTAAACGTGGGAAGAACCTTCAATGGCTCTTTGGGCTTCGTCTGCCCCTAATAAATCTGCCCTGACATTTTCGGTATCTTCCCGGGCTATGCTTCTGCCGACAGCTCTGATGTCTAGATTTCTATCTTGTAATGCTTGGATGACTGCTCTGCCTGTCGCGCCAGATGCGCCGAGAACAGTGTGGAGAGGAGGAATGGTCATGTCGTTTTTTTTTTTAATTAGTGGTTTTCTGAATAATCCGGGTTAAATATTTATCATCCAACGAGCTTTTAAAGTTTAACTCCGACTACCCCCGTTGCGCATCCGAAGAAGTATTCCTTGTATCCAGTTTGTATCCCTGCTTTTTCCAGTTTATCCCTGAAGCTGCGACAATCGCCGAAAGCTTCACAGTAGATGCCCAGCATCCGGTAATCACGGGAGTTACCCATGAAGAGTTTTCCGATCAGGGGAATGACGCGTTTTAGATAGAACATAAAAAGAATCCGCAATGGCTTTGATACTTCGATCATAGACACCTGCCCGCCCTTTTTCAGGATTCTACTTATTTCCCTTGCCAGTACCGCATGCTGTTCTTCCGAAAAGGTCTTCAGGCCAAAGGTAGACGTGATGAAATCGGCCGATGCGGATTCTATCCTGTTCCGAAGCATATTTTCTTCCCTTATAGGCTATCTGCCAGTTGGGATGCCGAAACAGATACTCTCCAGCTTTGTTATTCATCGCTGAAGAAATATCGACGCCCGTAATTTTAACCTTTCCCTCGCTGGCATCCATTATTAAACTCCAACACTCTCCCATACCCGACATCAGGTCGTAGCCCTCCTTTAGGCCATTATTCCAGTCAATTTGACGAATACATTGACGCCGCCACTTTTCTGCGAATCCAAAAGAGGAAATGTAATTGGTGATCCCATAGGTTCGGGCCATACGGTTAAACAGGTGTTCGACGAATTCATCTTCGTAGATCTTCCCTCTGTGGCGCTCTGCGTCTCCTCTGCGCATCTCCTATACCTTTAATATTTCCTTTTTCCATAAGCCTTCCACACCCGCTCAATCTCCTCCAACTGCCCCGGCGACAATTTTTCCTCCGGGCTCAGACAAACATTGTACCGCATCAACCCCTGCCGGCGTAGCATCTCGTGGATACCGCTCAGGCATCCCCGGAACTGGTGGTTCGGATCGAAAATGGCGGCGTTGAGATCGGTGACTTCATTGCTCAGCTGCAGCATTTCCACGGGAATGGGGCCTTCCTCGCGTTTGATCTTTTTGGTTTGCTCAAAATAGCTTACCGCCCGCTCCGTCCAGAAGGCCCAGTGGCCCAGCAGACCGCCGGCAAAGTCCTTCTCCACGATTTCTCCATCCACGTCGAAGCGGTAGCTTGTCAGCAGGTCCAGTACGATATGGTCGTCGTTGCCGGTGTACAACGCGATGTCGTCCCGGCGCGAACTATGGCATACGGCCCGGACGACATCCAGGGTCAGGTAGCGATCGAAAGGCGCGACTTTGATGGCGTGCACGTTCGGAATCTCGGCAAAGTCTTTCCAAAAGTCATAAGACAGCAGCCGGCCGCCCACCGCCGGCTGCAGATAGAAGCCAAAGACGGGGATCCGCTCGCCGATTTTTTCACTGCGCTTCAGCAATTCTAATTCGGAAAGCTGATCCAGCCCCCCGTTGCTTACCAATCCGAGGTGATAACCGTATTTCAGAGCCAGATCGGCTTCCCGCAGCGCCTGCTCCACCGGTCCGGAGATACCCGCCACCTTGATGATGGGGCGGTCTGTGTCTGAATGCTCTATTTCTTCAGCGGCCATCCGCAGAGCAGGTTCCAGCAGCTGATGCTCCCGGATTTCGAACTGCGTGGTATGCACACCTACTGCCACACCGCCCGCGCCGGCTTCCAGATAGTACCGGGTAAGCTTCCGCTGATACGGCTCATCAATGGCTAGCTCCGGCGTCAAGGCCAGAGGATGCGCAGGAATGACGGTACCCGCTGTGAGTAATGGCTTGATGTTCCCTTCCAAAACGGATAGTTTAAAAGTACACTGATCAGTTATGATTAATCATGATTATTATGATCTACAAATCGTCCAAACGGATTCTCAAAAAGCGCCCTTCCGTTCCTGGAAATGCGTGGGTTTTTCCAACACTCTCCCACCGCTGCTCACCCACTGCGTGACGTAATCGAGCATAGTATCCAGCCCGGTGGCGGGCACACCGAATAAGCGGCAGGCATAACGCGCATCGCTCAGCAGTGCGGTGTTTTCCTCCGTATTTTGAAAAGTAACCTCCTTGCCAAAGCGTCCGCCAAAGGCCTCAGCCAGGGAGCGGACCGACAGCACACCGGGGCCCGTCACATTGAGCACCCGGGGCGGTGAGGTCGCATGTCGCAAGGCCCGCAGCGACATGTCGATCGCGTCACCTTGCCAGATAACGTTCACATAGCCCATACGCAGATCGATGGGACGCTCCTCGTATACCGCCCGCGCAATATCGAGCAAAACACCGTATTTGACTTCCACCGCGTAATTCAGACGGATGATCACCATTGGAATGTCGTATTTTCTGGAAAAATATTCCAGCACCCTTTCCCGGCCGAGGGCGCTCTGCGCGTATTCCCCTACCGGACCGGTGGGGTCCTGCTCCGCCGGCCCTTTGGAATCCACCGGATAAAAGGGATAGACATTGCCGGTGGAAAAGGCGACGATGCGGGCCTCCCGGAAGGTTTCCGCCACCCTGCCCGGCAGGTACGCATTGAGCGCCCAGGTCGTCGCCTGGTTGCCCTGTGTGCCGAACTTATGCCCGACCATATAGATGATATTCTCAACCTTGGGCAATCGTTGTAGGTCTTTTCCCTCCATCAGATCACAGGCGATGGTCTCAATGCCAAAACCGGCTAAGGTTTCCCGGTGATCCGGATTGGAGAACCTCGAAACCGCAATGACTTTCCCCGAATGCCCTGCTGCATCTACGGCGTTCTTCAGCATGCGGCACAGATCGGGCCCCATCTTGCCGCCGGCGCCCAGGACCATAAAGTCGCCTTCTACCTTTCGGATATCTTCGATCAGAGCCGCGGAAGGGGTGATTAGTGTCTTTTCAATATCGGATGAAGTCATAGAAAAATCACTTTAAAACTTTGTACAGAAAGCAGCAATAATATGCCGATGCCAAATGCCCCAAGTGCATTTTGAATCCGGTTATTCCGTTTCTCCTGCATCAGCCGGCGATTGTTGGCCAGCGCGAACAGGGAGATGCCGATTAGCGGTGCGATGAATAAGGTGATTGCTTGCGCAAAAATGATCAGCTCGATGGGCAGCTTCCCGAAAATCAGCGCTATCCCCGCCCCAGTGAGAATGACCAGGCCGACCATGAGCCGCACCTTATACTCCGACAGCTTCGACCCCAGGTGGAAGGTATCCGCCAGCAGGGTGCCGCCGAGGGAGGCATTCCCGATCAGGGAGGAAAAGGAGGCGCTGAAGAGCCCTATCATGAAGAGGTCTTTCGCCCAGGTGCCCAGCAAGGGCTCCAGTATCAGCCCTAGGTCGGCCGGCGAGTTGATACCGCTGCCGGAAGCAAACAGGACCCCCGAGGCACAGATCATTACCAGGCAGGAGATACCGCCGAGGATCAGAATGCCCGTGTAGGTCTCCGTCGAAGAAAAGACCCCACTCATTTTAGACTTCTCCTGAATGACGTAGGACTGGTGAAAGGCCCCCACAATGGAAAAGCTGGAGGCAATCAACGCAAAGGTCAGCAACTGAGATCCTTCCGGAATGTTGGGCGTCAGTCCCTGCAACAGGCTGAACAGCTGAGGCTGAACAGCAATAGCCGTAATGAGGAAAGCTACCAGCATCACCGCCACCAGCACCAGCATGACTTTTTCGAGGATGTTGTAAAAGGATTTGAAGCGAAGCAGGGCAAGCGCCAGCCCGGTAAAAACCAGGACCCAAAGTGTAGTAGACAAACCGGACAGCTCGGCAAAGGCTACCCCCGCACCGATCGCGTTCCCCGCTTGAAAAGAGGAGGCCACCAAAAAGATGCCTAAGCCGTTGAGGACAGCCAGCGGACGGCCCCAGGTGGCGCCGATTGCGTCCAGGGCCGAATCTTCCAATTGCAACCCGACCCGCGAGGACATCTCCGTGAACAGCATCATAAAAAAAACAGCTACGGGAATTACCCACAGCAGCTCGTATCCGAATTCCGCCCCCAGCTTCGAATTGACGGTCAGGCTCCCAGGCCCGAAGACCAGGGCAGCCGTGATCACGCCGGGACCGATTTTATTGATGAGGTTCTGCAAATGCATCGGTTTTCATATGAAGTGTTGGTCGATATCTGTTTCATCTGGGGATTGCCGAGGCTTTCGGTCCGGCTGCTTGTGAGGACCCTGAAGCAGCTGCTTCAGGGGTGTGGGGGCCCGGCTATCGCCTCGCTGAGGGGATGGATTAGCTGTAGCGAGCCATCCCCACAAACAGCCGTGTGTAGCGCCGGCAATCCCCTCCCCCGCAGACAAAGGGCATTACCCCATAACATTCTTCCAATAAATCACCTCCTCCTTATCCATCGCCTCGTTGCCCATATGGACGGTGAGGGCGGCGTGCAACCCTGTCTCTTCATTGGAAAAAGGCCGTCGGTTGTGGCGGATACAGTCGGTAAAGTCCGCAAAAGCATGGGCAGTCGGACTGAGTCCTTCGTCATCGTAGTGAATTTCGACGGCCTTGCCCTGCGTCCAGTTCTGGATCGTGGCGCCGCTAACGCCGTCGACCAAGCCTTGCTCTACTTCGGCCGCCTCCTCCATGTGGGCCGCCTCGGCGTACATCCAGGCGCGGCTGCGGCCGATCTCGATGCTGCCCTTATCGCCCAGGATCATGATTTTGTAGCCGTCGTAAGCATTGCTCAGGATGGAGGTAAAGTTCGCTTTCACCCCGTCGGGGTATTCGTACACCAGGTTGATGTTGTCGTAGATTTCGCGGCCGTCTTTCCAGTAGTCGGTGCCGCCGAAGCCCGTCACCTTAACGGGGTGGCCGTCCATCATCCAGTTGACGACGTCCATTTGGTGGGAGCTCAGCTCAGCCGCCAGGCCGCCGGAGTATTCCCGGTACATCCGCCAGTTGATGAGGCGCTCCAGTTCGGGATCAGAAACCGGTCGTCGCCAGTCGTTGTTGCGGTGGTACTGGCTGGTGAACTTCCGGACCCGCCCGATGACGCCGTTGGAAATTATTTCCTTGATTTTGTGATACATGGGCGTATTGCGGTACTGATGGCCGACCTGGAAGACGCCGCCGTATTCCTTTGCCTTTTTTGCCGTATCGAAAGCCTGCTCGTAATTGTAGGCCATGGTCTTTTCACAGTAGATGTGCTTGCCAGATGCTATCGCGTCCAGCACCATCTCGTGGTGCAGATAAAGGGGTGTGGCGATAACTAATGCATCCAGCCTTTTGTCGTCGAGCAGGCGGCGATAATCCTCGTAGCCTTTGGCGCCTTTATCCGCGTATTGCAGGCCGTTTTCCAGGCGGTCGGGCAGGATGTCGCAGCAGGCGCTTACCTGAATTCCCGGTACCTCCCGGAGCTCGGCGGCAATGCCTGAGCCGCGACTCCCCGTACCGATGATGCCCAGCGATACGGTGTCGTTCGGGCCGAACTTACTCATCGGTGATCCGTAAATCTTTCCCATGGCAGCGGCGGAGAGGGCCATCCCACCGTAGTGTAAAAATGTTCTCCTGGGTATTTTTTTCATGGTTGCTGTTTTATGGTTAGTCAATGTGGCTAACAAACATATGCGATCAGAGAAGCAGAAAAATGTCGGGTGACCGCCTCATTGCCGAAACTTACGAACTTTTTCCCCCTCTTCTGTCCAGAAATGGAAAGTTCTTCAGGTGACCATGCTATCAGCTTCTTTTCAATAGAATACTAGGAGTTCATTTAGCCGCCTTTACATTTCGTTCAATACGGTAAGTATCTCCTGCACATCCCCGCTGCTGGGAATCATATCCGTTATCCTTTCGGCTTCTGTGGCGGACTTGCAGCGCATGATGGAGACCGACCGGGTACCCAGGTGTTTGTCCTTCGAGAAGGAAACGGGTATACCTCCGGTGAGTTCGAGATCCTGGATACCGGCCATTGCTTCAAGGAAGGATTCCCTGGACAGGTCTTCGCCGGCCCGCTTCAGGCCTTCCACCATAGGTTCAAAAAAGGAAAAGCCCAAGGCGGCGAAGGTGCCCCAGCGGTCCTCGGGATAATATTTGTTGAAAGCTGCCTTGTATTTCATGAATTGGGCACTGCTTTCATCCGTAGGCAGCACCTGCCCGACGTAGGTAAAATACACGCCTTCCCAGGCGCCCTTGGTAATGTCGTGCATCAGTGCCATATCCGACAGCACCATGCTGGCCATCCAGTGCGGTTTAAAATCCACAACCGCGGAAGTCCCCAACACGATAGCGGCATGGCGGGGCGTCACCCACAGAAAAACCACTTCCGCGCCGGATTCTTTCAGCCGTGCCACGTGGGAACTCAAATCCGTATCGGTAGGCTCCACGGGCAGGGCAGCTACAAAATCCATATCATTTTGCTGCAACTTATATTTTACACCGGCCAGCCCGCTTTTGCCAAAGTCATCATTCACGTAAATCACCCCCACCTTTTTGGCTTGCAGTTCATCGATCGCGAACTCAGCCATAATTTGTCCTTCATCGACATAAAGCGGAAAGACGGAATAAATATTTTCCTTGGGAGGCTGTGTCCAATGCGCGGCTCCGGACATAGGGGTGATCCATGGCACTCTGTTCTCTTCCAGAAAACCGGCTACCGACATATTCGTGGCCGTTCCTACTCCGCCGGCAATGGCGAAGACTTCCTCCTGCTGAACAAGTTCCCGCACTGCCGTAACAGTTTTCGAGGGATTGTACTCATCGTCTCTGAAGATGAATTTTATCTTGCGCCCGTTGATCCCTCCTTCTTCGTTGATCATCCTGAAGTAGGCATCGGTTCCTTTGACAACATTTCCCCAAAGGGCAGCCGGCCCGGTCAGCGGTCCATAAGAACCGATCGCGATCTCGCTGTCAGTCACGCCTGTTCTATCCCCGGTAGTTTCCTCTGTGGCATCCGTTTCGGCATTGTTGCATGAAAACGAAGCAAGGCAGAGACTGACGGCCATCGCGAACGAAAAAAAATAGATACGATCCATAGTTGTATGGTTTAGATTAAAAAAGAACTTGTTTAAGATTCGATTCTGACTGCGAAAAAGATGCATTTTTGCCCTGGATGTAGGAAAATTTGAGTTTCGTAGTGGAGCTACGGAGCGAAAGTTTGCCGAAATCCAGGGCAAAAAGGCGCTTTTGTAGCCCAGAAATTGAAACTTAAACAAGCTCTAAGTACCTGGACAGCCTTTATCAGGCATACATGGCTTCAATAAGATCCCGGTACTGTTCATCGATAAATTTCCTTTTCACTTTCATCGTCGGTGTCACTTCACCGTCTTCCACGTAGAGCCGCTTGTCCAGGATGGTAAACTTACGGACCGTTTCTACCCGGGCGAGTTCCTCATTGACCTTCCTTACCTCCTGGTCGATCAGTTTCCGGATCTCCGGATGGCCGGCCAGCTCGGAATAGGCAGCGTACTGAATCTTTTTATCCCGAGCGTATTTATTAATGTTCTCTTCGTCCAGCATGATAATGGCAGACAGGAATTTTCGCTTGTCGCCGATCACGATCGCATCGTTGATGTATAGGCTGACCTTCAGCTTGTTTTCGATCTTCTGCGGTGCGATATTCTTCCCGCCGGCAGTGATGATGATGTCTTTTTTCCGGTCGACGATGGACAGGAAGCCCTCCTCGTCGAATTTGCCCACGTCACCGGTGTGCAGCCAGCCGTTTTCCAGGGCCCGGGCGGTGGCCTCCGGATTTTTATAATACCCGCCGATAACGCCCGGATGACGCACTAGAATTTCGCCGTCCTCCGCCAGGTTGATCTCCACGCCCGGATTGGGTTTGCCAACGGCACCCAGCTTGAACTCCGTCGGCTTAGAGAAGGTGATCAGCACCGAGGTCTCCGTCATGCCGTATCCTTCAAACATTGTGATACCCAGCATGTGGTAGAATCGCAGCACTTTAGGCGATATCGGCGCTGCACCACTCAGGGCGACCCGCATTCTATTCATACCCACCATATATTTCAGCGGATAAAACACGGTCCAGTATGCCAGCCAGCGGACAGCACGCAGCCCCCAGCCGATGGGCGCCCCGTCCAGTTTTTTCTCCGTATACCGGGTCCCTATCCTGAGCGCCAGGTCAAAAACCTGCCGGTTGAGCCAGGGCGCATCCGCCATTTTGATCAGGATGCTGGACTTATACTTTTCCCAAATACGCGGAACGGCGTACCCCACTGTCGGCCGGATCTCGCGCAGGTTCGCGGCCACGGTCTCGGGGCTTTCCGCAAAGTTGACGGTGTGCCCGGTCAGCATGGGAAAAAAGGCTCCAAATTGCCGTTCAAAGATGTGGCAAAGAGGCAGGAAGGAAATGGTCTCATCGCCTTCCCGGATAAAGTCGGCATTGTACTTCTTCAACGTTTCGGCAACCCACAGGATATTCCGGTGGCTCAGCATGGCGCCTTTGGGCAGGCCGGTCGTTCCGGAGGTGTACACCAGTATTGCTGTATCCTCGGGGTTTATGGCTTCTACCCTGGAGAGGTGTCGCTCCGGATCGGCCTCGAAGCTTTCCCTGCCAAGAACGACGAAATCATCGTAGAACAACAGCTGTGGGTCAGACAAGCGCTCCAAACCTTTTTTATCCCAGTAGATGACATATTCGAGACCCGGCAGTTGGTCGCGCATCTGCAGCCATTTGTCTACCTGCTCTTCGTTTTCCGCGAACAGGATCTTGCAGTCGGAATGTTCAAGAATATACTGCACCTGTTGCCAGGAACTGGTGGTGTAAATACCAACCGTCCGGGCGCCGGCCATCTGCACGCCCATGTCAATGTACAACCACTCCGGGCAGTTTTCGCCGATGATCCCTACGAAATCGCCCGCCTCAATGCCCAGTTGCATCAGGCCGTGGGTAATGTATGCAGCCTGCCGGTAATACTCGTTCCAGCTTATTTCCTTCCAGAGTCCGTATTCCTTATGTCGCATGGCGATCCGTTCGCCCCGCTCCCGTGATACTTCCATGAAGGTGGCCGGAATGCTTTTAATGTTATCGAACCTCATCGCCATGTGCGTTTTCTTTTATAGCGTTGATACCCTTTCAGCGATTCAATTTCCTTAATTCCCAGGTAGAACTCCCGGACGTCTTCATCGTCTTTCAGCTCCTCAGCCGGGCCTTTCATCACGAATTTCCCATTCTCCATGATGTATACTTCGTGGGCTACCTGCAAGGCCATATTGGCATTCTGTTCCACCAGCAATATGGTGATGCCCTGCCGGTTGATGGCTTCGATGATTCCAAAAATTTCTTTGACGAGCAGGGGTGACAAGCCCAGGGAGGGCTCATCCAGGATGATCAGCTTCGGACGGCTCATCAGGGCGCGGGCGATGGCCAGCATCTGCTGTTCGCCTCCCGACAGGGTACCCGCCAGCTGGTCAACCCTGGTTTCCAGCACCGGGAAATAGTCGAACATATTCTGGAGATCGGAACGTATCCCAGCCCGGTCGCGACGCAGATAGGCGCCTACCAGCAGGTTTTCCCTGACCGTCAGCTCCTCAAACACTTCTCTTCCTTCCGGCACGTAAGCGATGCCGTACGCGACGATCTTTTCCGTATCTCTAAGCTGTATAGGCTTTCCTCCGAACAGGATACTACCCTTTTCCGGCTGGTCGTCAATCAGCCCCATAATGGTGTTCAGGGTAGTGGATTTGCCCGCGCCGTTACTGCCCAGAATGGCGGTGACTTTTCCTTCCTCCACCCCAAAGGAAACGCCGTTGAGTACTTTGACCTTGTCGTAGTAAGTTTCGATATTATTTACTTCCAGCAACATGTGTTCTCAGTTGATACGAATTTAAATCAATGGATATCTGGCCGGACGCCAATTGGCCCGTGAAGGTCAACGCCTTTGTAGTTCCGATCCCGACCTCCTTCGGTCACTTCTCACTTCTCGGAGCGAAGCGAAGAGCCGTATGGCCCACTTCCGGGTAGAGCGGTTCGTTACCTCCCCGCTCCCCCACAGACCCGTACGAGCGGCTTTCCCGCATACGGTTCCTCTGATTTAAGGCTTCGCTAAGTGATAACTGCGGTAGATTCTTG
>Ga0102943_1000614_pt1 | contig 23783 bp, 23 predicted proteins | sample SalPonC_black_MG_FD_78174 | JGI IMG/M metagenome (GOLD analysis project Ga0102943, IMG submission 78174) | Salt pond soil microbial communities from South San Francisco under conditions of wetland restoration - Salt Pond MetaG... | ecosystem: Environmental > Aquatic > Marine > Intertidal zone >...
AATTTCAAATTGCTGAGGGTCCTGCGGGCCATATCGTCTGTCTTGTCGAACAGATTCTCCCTCATAATCAACAATAACTTTCTGGTCACCTTCAGGGATTTCACCTTCTCCTTCTGCGATCACGCGATACATCAATCCGCTGTTTGTGGTTATTACACCATCCCGTTGAGCATAATCTTCGAGAAAGGCTTGATCTTGAGAGTCATCGTAGCTTGTGGATGTGTCTAAACATCCTGCGAAAAAAAGTGTAAGTAGAAGTGGTAATAGTTTTAATATTTTCATACAGATTTAATACGTATTAATTATTCAACAATTTCAACAAGTGTAACTTCAAAAATAACAGTCGTTCCGGGGCAAAATTCTCCGGCAGCAGTTTCACCAAATGCAAGATGGGAGGGCAGAACAAATTCATAAGTTGCCCCCTCGTTCATCAATTGCAATCCTTCTTCCAATCCCTCAAGAAGTCCCTCTACGGTAGTTTCCTGTGGGCCAATATTATCGGTGGTATCAAATATGGAGCCATTAATTCGCTTCCCTTCATATTCTATACGAACGGTTGATTCTAGCGATGGACTGGCACCTTCACCTTCTTCAATTACGCGAAATTGTAACCCGCTTTCGGTTTGAATTACGCTTTCTTTTTCCCGGTTTTGTTCCCAATACTCTGCTTGCTCTTCTCGGCTGAAATCCTCGCACGATTCATTCGGCCCGGTAGATCCCAGGCATCCCGATAATACAATTGACAGGAAAATTACAGAAAGAATAACAGGTCGATCCATATAACGTAAATGATATTTTTTCAGTTATTTTGGTAGTTATACACTTGCAAACGAGGGAAGACCTATTAGTTTTTTTTCAATAGTGTAAAGTGCTTCGGGAACCGAGTGATCTAATTCTCTGAGAAGTTCAGCATCGTAAAAATCCGGTTCTGAAAAGTCTTCCCAAAACTTCCTCTGCTGATCGATAATCGGAATGATCTCTACAATTAAGTTAGCATCATAAAAGAGAATTTTCCTGTGAATCTCTTCAAGCAGATCATTTATGCATCCTGCAACAGAGACAAAGAAAGGCGCTTCCTCGGGTTCGTCTTTATTTATCAGATTTTCAAGAGTGAATGCAAGTTTCCGAACGTTGCGAACTTTTTTAATAAGCTCTTTGCGGGTTACACTATCCTCAGAAATATTATTGTAATATCTATAGTTTCGAATCAGTCTCAGGCTTTCAGTGAGGATGAGTGCAGATGTTGCTGCGGTAAAATTTGCGAGCGCTTTACTACTTAATTCGGCCATGTGTCCGGACTACGTCTCCAGGCGTTTAACAATTTGAGATCGTCATTTTTGATGTATCCTATTTCAAGTGCAACGTCAATTAATGTAGAGTAGTCTGTTAAACTGTAAAATGGTACCTCTTTCTCTTCAAATTTTTTGATCGACTTGTCGAAGCCATAGGTAAAAATGCTAAGCAGAGCCCGTACATCGGCTCCAATAAATTGGAGTGCTTCAATGACTGATATTGCCGATCCACCTGTAGATACGAGATCTTCTATCACGACAGTAGATTGTCCCTTATCAACACCACCCTCAATCTGGTTTCCAAGGCCATATGCTTTTGCTTTCGCGCGAACATAAGCGAGAGGTTTATCAAGATTTTGTGCAATCCAGGCAGCGTGGGGTATACCGGCTGTGGCAGTTCCGGTAATTACTTCAACATCCGGAAACTTTTCTTCTATAAAAGCCACAAAGCCCCGGGCAATTCCTTTTCGAATCTCAGGGTAACGGAGAGTGAGCCTGTTATCGCAATAAATGGGGGAGTTCCAACCTGAAGACCATGTAAATGGGTTGTTGGGTCTGAGAACTACCGCATTAATATCGAGCAAAGATTTTGCAAGCTCTCTGGAGTATGTTTCATCAATAATCATGCTTCAAAAAATATTCAATCAAGTTAGATATAACGTATCGTTAACAGAATTAATATATATTTAATTATAATTTCCTGATTGTTGTTTTTCAGCCGGTCATTGTCAAAGTAATGTTTGGTATAAGTAGATAGATCCTTCCAGGCAAATAAACGCATAAACACCGGCCAACAAATCATCTGCCAATATACCAATTTCTCCGGGTAAATTTTGCAACTTATCTACACCCAACGGTTTAAGGATGTCAAAAAAACGGAATAGAAGGAAACCGAAAACCAGCAAAAGTACATCACCGGTAAAGGTGAATGAAAATCCACCAAGAATAAAAACAAGGCTTTGTCCCGCACATTCATCCATCACAAATTGAGCTGGATCTTGACCATATTGCTTTATCGCCACTGATGCAGAATAAAGAGAAAGCACAAAACAGGCAGCAAATAACAGGGGAATTCCCAGGTTTGGAATGAAATATTCCGCTGCATAAATCATTGGAAGAGTAAATAAGCTTCCCCAAGTTCCCGGTGCAATTGGAAGGTTGCCGGTTCCAAATAGTGTACCTATGGCAAGTCGTATGTTCATGATTTTTTAAATTGGCTCGAAAAGAGTGCACGATTTACAACAATGTATTCAATACCGGAATAGAGAGTAATGATCATAACAAGCATTAATCCTGTGTAGAATACATTCGAATCGAGAATAATTTGGATCATTTCACCAAAACGCCCCCTGAATAACATCAGAAGCCCAAAAATGAGAGCTATATAGAGATACATCATTTGAATGGCGGTTTTTACCTTTGCCATATACCGAGTTTGCATGATGACCCCTTTGCGATTTGCAAAAATTCGAAGGGCTGTGATAGCCACATCGCGGACTACAATAAGCAGTATTGCCCACAGAGGGAATTGACTCGGATCGAGAAAGGGAAGACAGATAAAGCCGGCAAATGTGAGAAACTTGTCGGCCAGCGGATCGAGAAAAACACCGAAGTCACTCTCTGCGTTGAAACGGCGGGCGATGTACCCGTCAATAAAATCCGTAGCTGCGGCAATAAAAAAGATTACAAGACTGATAGCCCTCCAGAAAATTTGATCCTGGATGAACAGATATAGGAATATGGGGGCCAACAGTAACCGGAAGCCGCTAAGTATGTTTGGAATTTTTTGCACACTTAAAGGTATAATTCTTGTCAATTAATTGTTATTCGTGTAATCAAAATTTCACAAGAGCCGCAATATTGACAGCTGGATGAAGACTCCCAACCTTATTCCTATTAAATTTGAGGTAAATACCATTACAAAAAAAGGAATTATATCCGCATTTCATACATGTTCAGCAAAATCCTATTTTCAACACTATGAAAAAGGCACATATCATCACAATTGGCAACGAGTTATTAATCGGCGATACCGTTAACACAAATGCATCATGGATTGGAAGTAAATTGACAGAATCGGGCTTTTTTGTAGATAAGATGATTTCGATACCGGACGATTATACCCCAATCATTGGAGAAATTTCAGAATCACTTCAAAAAGCTGATCTTACCATTGTAACCGGAGGTCTTGGACCAACGCACGACGATATCACCAAAAAAGCAGTCGCTGATATTTTTGATTCAGAATTGGTTGAGAATGAAGCTGTGCTCAATCATGTAAAAGCTATTTTTGAGACACGTGGATTTATTTTTTCACGATCCAACAGGGAGCAGGCATTGGTTCCGGAGTGTTCTAAGGTACTCTTCAACTCGCAAGGCACCGCCCCCGGAATGTGGTTTGAGAGGAATGGCCATTATCTTGCTGTGTTGCCGGGTGTTCCTTACGAAATGAAGCACCTGATGAATAAACAGGTTTCCAAAAAGGTTGAGCAGTATATTCAAGATCTTGATACAAATATTATAGAATATTTCAGAACCGCAGGAATTCCGGAGAGTACGCTTAGTGAAAAAGTGGGGAATTTAGATCAGTTTACATCCAATGGAGTCAGGGTTGCATTCCTGCCGAATCCAAGTGGGGTGACGATTCGGATCAGTGCAAACTCAGAAGAGAAATTGGTCCAACTTCGTGAAATGCTGCAAGACCGGGCCGGGAAATATATTTATGGAAAAGGTAAACACTTGAAACTGGCCGAAGTATTAGGTGAACTTCTTATTGAAAAAAACATGACCATTGCAACAGCTGAGAGCTGTACAGGCGGTTTATTGTCAAATAAAATAACTGATATCCCAGGGAGTTCACGATATATGCTGGGCGGGGTTGTAGCTTACTCGAATGATGTGAAAATGAATTTGTTGAATGTGTCTCAGAATTCACTGGAGCAATATGGAGCAGTAAGCAAAAAGGTGGCGCTTGAGATGGCCAAAGGAGTTGCAGAGCAGTTAGGAGCTGATATCGGTGTGTCATCAACAGGAATTGCAGGACCCGGCGGCGGCACGGAGGAGAAACCGGTTGGCATGGTATGGATGGGATTTTGGATCAACGGAGAACATTTTGCCCTGCAGTCTGTTTTTACGAATGATCGCTTAATCAACAAGGAACGAACGGTGATGGTAATACTGGAATCTGTACGGAGGAGATTGCTGGGAGTCGACAGTCTGCCGTATGAACTCAAACCTGAACAAGCCTGATGCTGTTATCCTCGATTATTGCTCTTGTATTTAGCTTGCTGCAGGTGGCACCGCCTCAATCTCAACAAGATACGCTCTCTACAGCACCGGTGGATACCATGACGACAGTACCTCAAGATACGCTGTCGTCAGCACCCCGGGACACATCGTTGACAGCACCGAGGGACAGTTTATCAACAACTCCCCGGGATACGTTGTCATCCGGAATACAAGACACCCTCTCAACGGCTCAACAGGATTCGCTCTCGCAATCTTTGCAAGAACAGGAGGCTGAAGAACAAATTCCCGATACAGTGTATGTTTGGGATCAGAAGTTCCCGGAATCGTTTGATATGAGCGAAACGGACAGCACACTTCGATGGGTCAACTTGCTGAACCTTTTCGATAAGTTTCACAAAGAAAAAGGAGCTGTCACATATCGTATGGGTACAGTTGGGCGGATGGACGGAATATTACTGCACGCATATTCTACGCGTCACATGAATCTTGAGATGGAGGGGCTCAATTACAACGATCCGCTCACCGGAAACGTGAATTGGAATCGACTGCCGATCCATAAAATTGCAGGATTTTATGAGGCAGATTACGGAGCCTCTTATCGATCGAGAATTCGGTTACGAGAACACTACCTGATCCAACCAAGAACCTATCTGAATTTTGATGAGAGTGACTTTGATTATCGGAGTCTTGAATTTTCATACACTCAGAATTTTTTAAAAACTACAAACCTGGAACTCTCTTTTTGGGATCGAAGGGATGGCGGGGGATACCGTTCTCAAACTGTTCGAGGCCAGCAGGTTACAGCAAGGGTATATCATCAACTGAATCATCGCTGGCTGCTAAAAGCAGGATTTATTAATAATGGATTGGATCTCGGGGAATCGTTTGGTTACCAGTTGAACGATCCGGCGCTATTCTCCTTCAATACATTTGTAGCTTCTCCGGTTGAACCGAACGCTAGCTCAGAGTATGGTGCCAAGGACCTTTATGTTCAAATACATCACCGAGCTGATACTGTAAGTTCCGTTTCAACTAAAATGGGTATTCATTACCAGGTGGATAAACGCTCATTGAGATATAGTGCTGACACGCTGTCTACGAATTTTCGAAGGCTTGAGATGTTCGCTCGTCACAGGGTCTCAATATCTTCTGCGGAGGTAATTGGTACAGGCCGTCTTTCTTTGATGTCGGAACAGGAAAAATCGAATCTTACAGAAAGCAGTTGGCTGGGAGCAGAAATGAATGTGGATGCATCCCAAAAAATTGGAGATCTTTTTGAGTTAAATGGCCATGGATCTCTTAAAACCTGGAATGACGGTCGGGCAACGTCAGAACTTTCAGGCCGTTTGATATTCAGGCCAATTCAAGGATTTCGGTTGTCCGGGTTTGGGGGAGCACTTTCCAGGGCACCGGATATCCAGGCGGCGTACTGGCAGTCGGATGAATTTTTTGGCTCGCCCGATTTGAGCAATGAGGATTCTCAGTTTATTGGGCTCCAGGCTGAAATAGATTTTTGGCGGGACCTTACATTTGGAGTTCGGGGGGATATCCGGAACACAACGAATGCTGTATTTTTGCAGGATGGGCAATTTCGAAATATAGATCCGTATACTTTGAAAAGCGGTACGGCTTGGCTTTCACTCGATTCAAGGATTTTTGAAGGACAAATATCCGGGACATTTAAAACATATTCATCGGACAGTTTCAACTCGGTTAACTCAACATTGGCAAATTCTGGCGAAAGAATATGGTTGAAGAGTCATTTTTACTGGAAGAACTATCTTTTTGACAGGGCAACGTTTGTGAAAGCCGGTTTTTCAGGAGTTTTATCACCAAATCCATTTCGTACTGCTGAATTTATTGCACCCCTGAATCGATGGCAGCACGGAACAAATGAGTTTATCAACCCGTCATACTACCGGGTTGATGTAGATGTATCGGCCCGGGTGCGTTGGTTCATGATACTCCTGAAATGGGAAAATGTACTTGATCAGGTTCAGCAACTGGGCTACTTTGAATCAGTCGGATACCCCATGCCCGGAAGGCGGTTTCGATTTGGCGTAAGAGTACTTTTTACCAATTAGACGGATAGCACAGATGAGTGTAGGATATGTTTTAAAAGAAGGATTTGCAGGGTTGGGACGAGCTCGTCTCGCTGCACTTACCTCTATGTTTTCACTTTTTATTGCCGTCCTTTTAATTGGTGTTCTGTTTCGCATGGGATACAATGCATATGAAGTCACGCAGATGCTCAATGAACAGGTTGAGGTAGAGGTTTTTCTGGATGATATGAACAGTACCGATACCCAACTGATGGAAGGACGCCTGATGGAGAATTCGGGCATTACCGGGTTGACCTACATTTCAAAAGACAGTGCAGCCCAGGTATTCCAGCAGGAGTTTGGAACGGGTGGAGAAGCTATAGCCGAACTCGATTTTCTGCCGGCTTCTTTCCGGTTAAGTATCTCTGAGGTGTACTCCGTTGCACAAGTAGATTCACTCGTTCAGGAAATCAACACATATGAGGGAGTCAATGAAGTAAGATTTAATATGGCATTGCTTCAGATGATTGAGTCTCGAACGGAGACACTTTTCATAGTCGGGGGTGCTATCGGTATCTTTATTCTTTTGGTAGCTATGATTCTCGTGTTCAATACCATTCGCCTAACGATCTATGCCAAACGAGACCTCATTAAAGCGATGAAACTTGTAGGAGCTACGAACGCATTTATTCGCCGGCCGTTCTTGGTTGAGGGTGTCTTGCAGGGAATTATTGCAGGAGGAGTTGCCGCCGGGGTTATCTATTCACTCTTCCATTGGGCCATTCCATACTTTATACCGCAAATCGGTGTACTTTCCTGGCCGTTTGGCCGATGGTACTATTTAATTTCAGGAGTCGTTGTTCTCGCCATCTTTCTGGGCTGGTGGGGGAGCCGATGGGCCGCTCGGAAATTTATCAAGGATATGGGTGTTTCTTCGTAGGAAAGAGGGCTGTCATTTAGAATTAGACAAATGCTTTTCTTGACGACTGAATAATTATTTGAATCAAGAATATTGTTGAAATCCTGAGATTCAGTTAGAATAAAAATCCGCAAAGTTTCCTCAAATTAGTTTTTAGAATTTTGGGATGTGATTGACTGTGGAACAAAAAAACTTTGCGGATTTCTCTGGTGCGCAAATTTTTTGATGGTGGGGTGACAAATAGATGTCACACCCCTTGTTTACATTGTGGTATAACATCAAACAAACCAGATATCACAATGACAAATGCAGCAAAAAAATTAAACAAAGCCCGCCAGCAGGAACCCATTCTTCTTTCCATCTTTCAAAAAGTGGAAAAGGAGTACAAAGAACTTGAAGAGATGTTTCAGTTGATTGGTTGGGGGGATCTGCCTGAAGAACTGAAATTTGCAATAGAATCGGATGTTCGAGGCTATATTGACGAATTGAATGGCCGATATTCCACCACATGCGCAGGCGTACAACGCAGACGAGAAAGCGTTGATTTTTGGGTGAATAGTTACCTTGATGGAATCTGCTCACTCGAAACTGCTTTAGATGCTTTAAGAGTGACAAAACTCTAAATATTATTTCCGATTTGAGGTAAGGAAGTTCACATGGATTTTTTATCTTTACCAAACTGTAAAAAAAGTAAATTTTTCCATGACGAACTCCTCCCCCTTCGCAAGTATAACCCGCCAGGGACTAACGTATGATGATGTTTTATTAGTCCCGTCTTACTCGCAGGTTTTACCTCGTGATGTTGAAACCAAAGTTGACCTCACACCAAGCATTACTCTCAATACGCCTATCTTCAGTGCGGCAATGGATACCGTTTCTGAGTATCGATTGGCTATTGCTCTCGCTCGCGAGGGCGGGATCGCCATGTTGCATAAAAATATGTCTATTGAAGACCAGGCCGAGCACGTGCGTTTGGTGAAACGAAGTGAAAGCGGAATGATCGTAGATCCCGTAACACTCCCGCCTGATGCTACCGTGAAAGATGCCCGTGCTTTGATGAAAAAGCATAAAATTGGGGGTATTCCTATTGTTGAAAGTGGCAACCGGTTGATTGGAATTGTAACCAACCGCGATCTTCGTTTTGAGCACTATGTTGACAAAAGGCTGGATACCATCATGACGAAGAAGGATCTTGTCACAGCCAAAGAGAAGACTAGCCTTGAAGAGGCTGAGGAAATTCTTCAAGAATACAAAGTTGAAAAGCTGCCTATTGTTAATAAAGATAATATTCTGGTGGGGCTGATTACGTTTAAGGATATTGAGAAGAAAATGAATTTCCCCAATGCCTGTAAGGACAGTATGGGGCGATTGCGTGTGGGGGCTGCGGTTGGTGTAACGCCCGACACGATGGACCGTGTGGATGCACTTGTTGAATCCGGCGTTGATATTGTAACGGTTGATACTGCACACGGTCACTCAAAAGGTGTGCTTGAAACCGTGAAAAAAATTAAATCCGTTCACAAAGATTTGAATATTGTTGGTGGAAACATCGCTACAAGGGATGCAGCAGAAGCCCTTGCAGAAGCCGGTGCTGATGTTGTAAAAGTAGGTGTGGGCCCGGGGTCCATCTGTACTACACGAGTTGTAACCGGTGTGGGGGTTCCTCAGCTTTCAGCCATTATGGAGATTGCGGAATACACTAAGGAAAATAATATCGGGTTGATAGCGGATGGCGGGATCAAACAAACCGGGGATATTCCAAAAGCAATTGCCGGCGGAGCCGATGCAGTGATGATGGGGTCTATGTTTGCCGGTGTGGATGAGAGCCCGGGCGAGACCATTATTTATGAGTCCAGGAAATATAAATCCTATCGAGGAATGGGGAGTATTAGCGCTATGGCCAAAGGCTCAAAAGATCGTTACTTCCAGGATGTGGAAGATGATCTTAAACTTGTTCCCGAGGGTATTGAAGGACGGGTTCCATATAAAGGATATCTTAGTGAGGTGGTTCACCAAATGAGTGGTGGATTACGAGCTGCAATGGGATATGTGGGAGCGACGACAATCAACGAATTACAGAAAGCTGAATTTGTTCAAATATCGGCAGCAAGTTATAAAGAAAGTCACCCTCACTCCGTACAAATTACCAAAGAAGCACCGAACTACTCTGTCTCTTGATTTTATGCCAATAGTTTGATCTGGTTATAAGTAAACTCCGATCTCTGGTCGATAACTACTTTCTGGTACCATTATAAATATGTGGAAATTTTTACGAAAAATTTTTTCGGAGAAGGAAGGTGAAGTCACGGTTGTGGTTTTGGATGAGACGGATCCAAACTCATCCAGTACATTCAAACTCAAATCGTTTGATGTTATAAAGATAGCTGCAATCGTTGCAGTTATTTCCATCGTACTATCGATAGGTATTTTTTTTGTCACACCTCTCAGTTCCATCTATCAGGATCAAGTTGATGAACAGTTCCGTGACCAGGTAATTGCCATCAATCAAAGAGTAGAAGCTTTACAAGATTCGCTCTATGCCAGGGAGGTTCAGCTAAATGATCTAAAGCAGTTCATTCGAACCGTTCCTGATACAAATTTTGCAGCAAACCGAAGTTTTACAGGTGGAGAAGAGGTAGGGCAGAGCAGTAGCTGGAGTGATCCGGTGATGGTACCGACCTTTGAAATGCTCAACCAAAATGAGATCATCTTATCGTCAAGGCTTGCGGGTGCGCCCGAATTTCCCAGTTTTTATCCTATTGAAGGTTCACTAACCCAAAAATTTTCATCCGAAGAGGAACACTATGGTATTGATCTGGCAGCAAATAGAAATACGGAGTTCAGATCAATCGCCGATGGAACTGTTGTGAATACGGGTTGGACAATTAACTATGGATACGTAATATACGTGCAACATTCGAACGGTATCATGAGTGTTTATAAACATGGTGCCAAACTTCTCAAAGAACAGGGTGATGTAGTTTTAAAAGGTGACCTGCTTGGACTGATAGGAAACAGCGGAGTTTTGAGTTCGGGCTCGCACCTGCACCTTGAGATTTGGAAAAACGGAGTCCCACAAAATCCACTCATGTATTTGATGGAGTAATCTCAATATGTTTAAAAAAAAACCTGGAAATAAAGTGAACGGTACATCTCAAAAATCGCCTTCTCTTAACATGATTAGTGAAGGTACGACCATAAAAGGAACGATAAAATCTAACAACGATATTCGAATTGCAGGGCGGCTGGAAGGGGAAGCGATCTGCAAGGGTAAAGTTATTGTCAGTTCTACTGCTCATGTCGATGGCAACATTGCATCAACTGAGGCGGATATCGCCGGCAAAGTTGATGGAACCATTAAAGTTTCAAACAAACTATCTTTACGGCAAACCGCTAATGTGTACGGCGATATTTATACCAAAGTTTTTGTTGTTGAAGAGGGTGCTCAACTCAATGGTAATTGCAAAATGGGTGAGCAGGATAATTCCGCCGTCAGCAGAACTAATGCAGAGTATGCAGAATCGACAGTTGTGAAAGAAAAAGACTAATTTTTTTTGGTCAAAGATTCCAAAAATAGAAAATATCTGGAGTATGCGGGGCTCGGTTTTGAAATTGCAGCCTCGTTCAGCGTGCCGATATTATTTGGATACTGGCTAGACGAAAAGTATCAAACCTCTCCATGGTGGCTTTTAGCTGGAATTTTTACGGGAATTCTCTTGATGCTTTCAATTTTTATCAAAATTGCAAGAGATACTAACAGCCGTGATTGACAATAACTATGCTGAAAGAAGTTCCGAAATATTTAAAACTCAGCCTTTTTGTTTTTGCAATACTTTCATTGACTTTAATTGCACTCCTGCCAATGTATGAGAAGATCGGGTGGTTTTCCGGTTATTTTTTGGGTCTTTTTGCTGTTATTATTCACCTTATCTCAGCAACGATTAATAAGAGTGATGACCAAAATTTTTTAAAGTTATATTTCATCTCAATGTTTGTCCGATTTCTAATCGTCTGTCTGCTCTTCTTATTTATTCTAAAAACCACAAAAATTCATGAATTTAGTTTTACTGTTAGTTTTATAATTTCGTATATTTTCCATTCTGTAAATGAAGTGATTTTTCTGAATCATAAACTCACTAATTAACCGAGAATATTACTATAGAAAATGAGTCGAATCTTGCGTCGGATAGCTGTTACAGCTCTCTTTTTCTTGACAATTAATCCCGTACTGGCAGCTGCAGACGCATCTGAGGAGAGTGAGAATCCCATCGATGTGATCGGAAAAGTTCAAGATCATCACTATCTGGATGTAGCTGGTTATTATTTATATTTACCAAGAATATTATTTGTTGAGGGGAGTGCCATCCCTTACATATACGGCTCAACAGAATCTGCTGTAAAATCCGGTAATTTTGAGGAGCTTCCCGATCATTCCTTAGTGTCTACAATGGGGAATGATATTGTTTTAGATATGTCCATCACATCTCATTTAATGTACTTTTGGTTTGGTATAATCCTTACTCTCTGGATAACGATTGCGATGGCAATAAAATACAAAAAAGGAACTGGTCGAGAGACAGAACCTTCAGGGTGGTTTCAGAATTTATTTGAAATAACATTTGTATTTATACGGGATGATATAGCAAGGACTAATATTTCAGATGATAAATACAAGAAATTTGTTCCATATCTCTTTGCGGTTTTTGTGTCTATTACTTTCATGAATTTGTTTGGGTTGCTGCCTTGGGGGGTCACAGCTACAGCAGATATTACTGTGACCGGAATTTTAGCAGCATTTACATTTTTCATTACACAATGGAACGGATCGAAAGATCACTGGGAACATGTCTTTTGGTTTCCGGGAGTTCCGGGTTGGTTGAGAATTATTTTGACCCCAATTGAAATTTTAGGTTTGTTCACCAAGCCATTTGCGCTTGCCGTTCGTCTTTTCGCGAATATGTTGTCTGGCAAAATTATGATAATCTGTATATTGGGGCTGATTTTTATCTTTGCAGAGTATTTCAATCCAGCATTTGGATTAGGGTCCAGTGTATTAGTAGTACCATTAACAGTCGCTCTATACGTATTGAAAGCATTTGTGGGCGTATTGCAAGCATATATTTTTACCCTTTTGTCAGCGGTATTTATCGGCATGGCCGCTGATGAGCATGAGCATGAAGAGGGACAGATTGAAGCTCATGCATAAAGAACTTAATAACATCTATATACTCTAAACATTACAAAACAAAACAAGGTAAAATTATGGGTTTATTAGCAGCAGGAATCGGAGCAGGAATTGTGGCAATTGGTGCCGGGTTTGGTATCGGTATGATTGGTAAAGCTGCCGTTGAAAGTATTGCAAGGCAACCAGAAGCATCAGCAGATATCCGTGGTGCAATGATCTTGACAGCCGCACTTATTGAGGGTGTTGCACTTATTGCAGCTATTGTTTGTATCCTTCTTGTCTTCTTTGCTTAATCTTAAATCATCTCTATCATGACGCTGATTTTTGCAGAAGCGGCAAGTGGCGGTGGCGGAGCAATCCTCAACTTTAACAGTGGATTTGCTGTTTGGGTGGCCATCACCCTTATTATATTCCTGGCGGTGATGGGCAAATACGCAGTACCGCTTATTATGGGAGCTCTTTCTGAGCGTGAGGAGCGTATCAAAGATTCACTGGAATCTGCGGAAAAAGCACTCGCTAAAGCCGAGGAAATATCGAACGAAAATGAAAAGGCTTTGCGTGAAGCAGAAGTAAAAGCCCAGAAAATTAGAAAGGAAGCCCTGGATGATGCCGAGGTATTGCGTACTGAAAAAATTGAACAGGCAAAGAAAGATGCCTCAAAAATTATTGAAGATGCCCGCAATACTATAGAGCAAGAAAAAAAGCAAGCTCTCATGGAGCTTAGGAGTGAAGTTGCAGAACTGGCAGTACAATCTGCATCTATGATTATCCATTCCGAGCTTGATGAGAAGAAGAATAAAAAACTCGTTGATTCATTTATCAACGATTTACCAAAAATGAATTAATCAATGAGTACGAAGGCTGCAAAGCGTTATGCAAATGCTTTTTTGGGTTTAGCTATCGAGGACGGTATTCTCGAAGAAATCCGGGAAGATATGCTCTTGATTAAAAATACGATCAATGCATCCTCCGATCTTAAATTATTCCTGAAAAATCCAATCATCAAAAAAGATCAAAAGAAAGCAGTAGTCCAACAGGTCTTTGGTGAAAAAATTCAGGAGATTACATTCAAGTTCTATGAACTTTTGTCTAGAAAAGACAGGGAATCTCTGCTTGAGGATATATCAAATAAGTTTATTGAATTATACAACCAACATCAGGGTATCATAAAAGTAGGAGTCACTTCTGCCAAAAAGCTGGAAGATGCTCAATTAAAAGCATTACAAAAAAACATTGAGCGTTCCACAGGTAAAAAGGTTGAATTTAAGGCGAACGTTGAAGAAGATTTGATTGGGGGTCTTAAAATCCGAATTGATGATACTGTGGTAGATGGATCTGTTAAATTTAAATTAAGTCAGTTGAAGGATCGCTTGACTTCAACTGAAGTTGAATAAAAATATTAGGATAAGTAATGAGTCAAGTCAGACCTGACGAAGTATCGGCTATTTTAAGAAAACAACTCACCGGTTTTGACGGTGAAGCTGATGTTTATGATGTGGGTACCGTACTGGAAGTTGGTGATGGTATTGCACGTGTTTACGGCCTTTCCAAAGTACAAGCCGGCGAATTGGTAGAACTTCCTGATTCTGTTGACGAGGACGGAAACCCGATTCGCGGAATGGTACTGAACCTCGAAGAGGACAATGTTGGTATTGTACTTTTTGGTTCTTCCAAAGTTGTAGAGGAGGGGCATACAGTAAAGCGAACAAAGAGTATTGCATCTTTAAATGTTGGAGATGGTCTTCTTGGCCGAGTGATAGATCCACTTGGTAAACCGCTGGACGGGAAAGGAGCAATTTCCGGTGATACACTTCGGCTGCCATTGGAACGTAAAGCTCCGGGTGTAATCTATCGGGAGCCCGTTAGTGAGCCGCTGCAGACCGGTTTAAAAGCTATTGACTCATTGATTCCGATTGGACGTGGACAGCGAGAGTTGATTATTGGTGACCGCCAAACAGGTAAAACAGCGGTTGCAATTGATACAATCATCAACCAGAAGAATACGCAGAATACAAAAAAACCGGTTTTCTGTATTTATGTAGCTGTAGGACAGAAAGGCTCAACAGTAGCAAATATTGTAAGCACTCTGAAGGAGCACGATGCACTAGATTATACAGTTGTCGTTTCTGCACCTGCAAGTGCTTCAGCCCCATTACGTTACATTGCACCGTTTGCCGGTGCCACTATTGGTGAGTATTTCCGTGATACTGGCCGACACGCGCTTGTAATTTATGATGACTTATCTAAACAAGCGGTGGCTTATCGTGAACTTTCACTTCTGCTGAGACGACCGCCCGGACGTGAAGCATACCCAGGGGATGTATTTTATCTACACAGCCGTTTATTGGAGCGTGCAGCGAAAATCATCGAGAATGATGATGTTGCCAAGCAGATGAATAATGTTCCCGATGAACTCGCACCTAAAGTGAAAGGTGGAGGATCACTCACCGCGCTGCCTGTTATTGAAACGCAGGCTGGTGATGTATCCGCTTATATACCAACAAATGTAATTTCTATTACTGACGGCCAAATCTTCCTCGATACAGATCTATTTAACTCCGGTATACGGCCTGCAATTGATGTAGGTATTTCGGTATCTCGGGTAGGTGGGTCTGCACAGGTGAAATCGATGAAGAAACTGTCCGGTACGTTGAAGCTCGACCTTGCACAATACCGTGAGCTAGAAGCATTCGCAAAGTTCGGTTCAGACCTTGACGCTGCCACACAACGACAGCTGAAACGTGGGGAGAGAACAGTTGAACTGATGAAACAGGGTGAATACAAACCACTTCCAGTTGAACAACAAATTGCGCTTCTGAAAATTAATAACGAAGGGTTGCTTGATAAACTCTCTATTGATCAGATTGGTGAGTTTGAAGAGATGTTTCTAGAAACAGTTCAAGCTAAATATTCTAAGAAAATGGAAGCCCTGGGAGATACAGGGACATTGGATGATTCATTTGCCGATGAACTGATTAGCACTGCGGAAAGTACTATCGATCAACTGTTAGCAACAACCGAAGAGAAGTAACTGAATGGCGAATCTCCGGGACATACGAAATCGGATATCATCGATAAAGAATACCCAGCAGATTACAAAAGCCATGAAAATGGTGGCTGCTGCCAAGCTGCGAAAGGCACAGCAGCGTATGAATGCTACGCGTCCATATTCTAAAAAGATGGGTCAAGTTGTGTCAAAGCTTGTTTCAACACAAAAGGATCTACAGAATGATCTCCTGAGAAAACCTGAAGAGACGAAGCGTATTTTATTAATTGTTGTTGGATCAGACCGCGGACTTTGTGGTGGGTTCAATAATAATCTCTTTAGAAAAGTTGAAGGTGTAATCTCTGAAGAATACAGTACGTTTAATGATCAGGGTCATTTGGAAGTGATCACCATTGGTAAAAAAGCGTCCGGTTATTTTAAGAAAAGAGATTACAACGTTATTCAAGCATTTCCCGGTTTTTTTGATGATCTGAATTACGATGAAACCTCGGAGATAATGACTTTTGCTGCAGAGAAATTTGTAGAAGAGTATTATGACAAAGTTCTGATCGCATTTAATGAGTTCAAAACGGTAATCACTCAAAATAGATTAATTGAGGAAGCACTTCCTCTGAATACTGAATTGATAGGTGAGGAGGAAGAGGAATCATCAACTAATAAAGATTATATTTTTGAGCCTGATCCTGTATCTATTCTGGAGAAACTGTTACCCGTTCATCTGAATATGCAACTTTGGAGAGCTGTCCTTGAATCGAATGCATCTGAGCAAGGTGCACGAATGGCAGCAATGGATAATGCAACTGAAAATGCAAAAGAACTGGAACAAGATCTTAAGCTTGAGTATAATCAGGCACGACAGAGTGCAATTACCACAGAAATTTCAGAAATTGTATCTGGTGCGGCTGCACTTGAAGACAATTAAATTTTATGATTGATGATTTTTGAATATTAATTTATTCATAATCAAATTACATCTTTTGGAGGGATGGCAGAGTGGTCGAATGCGGCGGTCTTGAAAACCGTTGAGGCCTCGCGGTCTCCGGGGGTTCGAATCCCTCTCCCTCCGCATTAATAGCATAAGCCTCAACCATTGTGTTGGGGCTTTTCTATTAAATAATGATGATAGTTGTACGTTCATGGCTTAAACCTTTTCAATCTAACATGCCATAATGCAAAACTGTAAAGAACTATATCGAACAGGGGTACTTCTACTGCTTCTTTTTGTACTCTTCAAACCATCTTTTGCACAGGATACACTTTCTATTACGTTACCCGAATTTATTGAAAGAGGATTAGAAAATTCTGGTCAGGTTGCTTACGAAAGCGGCAAGGTGGATTTGGCAGAAAATCGTGTTCGAACTGTAAAATCTCAGCGAATTTTTCCACGTTTTGAACTTAATACACAACATGGAGTTGTGCCTGGTGTTGAAAGTAACCGAGATGATTTGGGAGAAGGAGAGTATTACCTTGACCCGAACCTTGAAAATGACTGGAACAACTGGGCTATATTTACCCGGGCTGAACTCTCTGCGACTCAACCAATTTATACCTGGGGAGCGGTTTCAAGTGCTGTAAAAGCTGCAGAAGCGGGGGCTAAATCTGCACAATACGAGTTTAGTGCAGTAAAAGCCGAGGCTGAAATTCAGCTTTTTGATCTTTACTACAGTTACCTTTTGGCAATGGAAATTTCAAGAATTCTTGAAGATGCGAATGAACAGTTAGATGACGCTGAGAAAGAACTTAATAAGATGAGAGAAGAGGGAAATCCAGACCTGCAGGAATCAGATGTATTTAAATTTGAAATTTTTAAATCAGAGTTTGTAACAAGGCAGATAGAAGTTCAGGAGAGCATAAATTATATAAAACGTGTTTGGGATTATGCGCTTCAGGCAGAACCCAATGTTACCTATATTCCGGATGAAAATTTCCTGGATCCCGTGCCTTATCAACTTGAAGAATATAATTATTACCACGACAAAGCGATACAAGAACGACCGGAAATGAGGGGCGTGGAGTATGGTATTACTGCACTGGAAAAGAGGCTGGAGGCTGAAAAAGCTCAGCAATACCCCATGTTTTTTCTAGGACTTACCGGTAGTTTTGCCAATACCCCGAATAGACCTCGCCAGACCAATCCGTTCATCAGAAATAATACAAATTATGGTTCGGTTGGTGTAGGTTTCGGTATCAGGCAGAACCTGAATTTCTTATCAATGCGTGCCACGGTTGACAGAGCACGGATTGAATACAGACGCGTTAACGATCTTGAAAAGGCTGTATCAGACCAAATCATATTAGACCTGAATGAACGTTATCGTGAGGCAACTGTTGCAGAAACCAGGATGAAACAAACGGAAGAAGCTCTTGCCACCGCCCGTAAATGGGTACGGAATGAACAGTTAAATTATGATATCGGTTTTGGTGATGCTGAAAATCTCCTGGACGCCCTTCAGAAAGAAGTAGAACTGCGCGTTAAATTGAAACAAAATATATTTGATTTGAATAAGAAGATAGCAGCCCTGTATAAAGCAGGCGGTTTACCCATTTCTACACTGAATTTAAATTAACATAATATGTTTAGAACCATTCACACATTTTTGATAATTGCTCTTTTAGTGATTCCATCTGCGTTTGCTCAAACAGAGACTGATGCGATCCAGGCAATGCTTGAAGAGCGTGACCAAGAAATTAAAGAATTATTGGGGCCAAAAGGAACGGATTACACTCAAGAGCAGCGAGATCGATTAAAGGATATCATTAACGATGTAATTAATTACCAGTCCATGGCTGAGCACGCTCTTGGTGATACTTATGATGAAATAAGCGAGGAAGAAAGAGAAGAATTTGTATCTTTATTTTCAACAATTATTCGCGATAATTCTTTGAACCGGTTAGATATTTATCGGGCGGAAGTTACATACAATTCAGTCGAAGTAAATCAAGACTCGGCATATGTGGCTACAACAGCACAGTTAGAAGATGTGCGAACGTCTGTAGATTATAATATGCAAGATTTCAATGATACCTGGATGATCACAGATATGACGATTGATGAGGTATCAACGGCCGATTCGTATAATCGCCAGTTTCAAAGTATTATCAGACAGCGGGGTTTTGATGCACTTATGGATAGCCTTAGACGCCGCGCTTCCCGATCATCAACTTAATTAGAATACATGGAATCATCCTTATCCGGCAAGCCACTTGCAGATGAAGGCTATGTTTATTCCACGTATGGGGATCTCAAATATCTCAAGCATGCCATTGCCAGTGTACAAACACTGAGAAGATATGATCAGGATCGGCCAGTGGTCCTCTATTGTTCAAACGAACACAAAGAGAAACTATTAGATTCAAAGATTCAAAATCTCTTTACACATATCCTGCACCTTCCGGAAGAATATCGTTCTATAACCGGTTTTAAACATAATGTATACCGGTTTTTAGTTTTTAAAAAAAACCTCTTTCTCGACAGCGACATTCTGTGGTGCAAGAATCCAGATAACCTCTGGAAACAGTTTAGTGCATATAAATTTACGATTACAGGAAACCAAACATCCGACCTGTTTTTTGGAGCTCCAAAGGGGTTCAGGGTTTTAAAAGATATTATCTTCAGGCGGAGGAAACGTACACTAAGACGTTTTGATATCACCTATTTGAGCCGGGTTCAGTCCGGTTTGATATTCGCTGGTGATTATGATTTAACGAAGCAAGTATGTGAACTTGCTAAAGAGATGTTAAACAGGCGAGAAGAAACACACTTCAGGAGCCGAAAAGAGGAAAAAGGACGCAGTGAGGAATCTTGTGAATGGAGTTTTGCAATGGCGATGGCAAAATTGGAAGTTCAAGTCATTCCATGGTTAAATGGGTTTGAAAGCCCGCAATTAGATTTTATTGAAAGTTTTACTGAGTACGATGAAGAATTTCATAATGTAAAATGCCTGCTTTTTGGAAATCAATTTATCTATGATTTAAAGGGACTTAAGAAACGTTGGCTTCAAAAATTGTTAATTCGGATGCTTACATCCATTCCCGGGAAGGGTGATTACATGTATGTTACACCATATTGCCTGCATTTTGGATGGTATCATCAGAAAGATCCACTTAACGATTTTTCTGAAAGATGCTGGCAAAAACTCGTCAAATCTCACAAAACGTAGCCTCAATATTTTTCTGATGGTATGCCCATTCAGATTGAAATAAGGAATAAAAAATAGTTTCCTATCGATGAAAACGGTATTGATGATAGCGCCTTACTTTATCCCGAGAAGACGTGTGGGGGCTCTAAGGCCTTTTAAGTTTGCCATACATCTGCGTTCTCATGGCTATCAACCGGTTATACTAACCATTTCCAGTCCGGGAGACCGTTACACGGAGTTAGAGAATAAACTTCTCGAAGAGATCCCGGTTATTGAAATTCAACCACCGTTCGATCGAACTACAAATCAAAAAAGGGATTCTGATTCAGAACAAAAAGCTACTCCTTTGTTAGATTGGCTGGATAAACAAACTCCAATCGATTCATGGATCTACTTTTTTCTATTGAGGTATTTTAAGATCAGAAAAAAAGTGAAGGAGATTGATCCTGATCTCATTTGGGCAACCGGAGATCCATGGTCGGGTTTATGGTTGGGAGAAAAGCTCGCAAGAAGTTTATCAAAGCCATTCGTTGCCGATTTTCGAGATCCCTGGACGCTTGCTGAGGTAAACCTGAGAGATCGTTCGCCGTTTTCTATGAAATTAGACAGAGATGTAGAATTTAAAATCTTACAGAATGCAGAGCGAGTAGTTTTTACATCCGGACTGACTGAAAAACGGTATTTGGATGAGTTTAATCTATCAACAGATAAAACCAAGACCATTTATAATTCTTACGATTCCCGCTTGATCAAAGAGTATGAGAATGAAACATGGGGAGAAAACTTAAATCCTGATTTCCTGAATATAATGTTTTTTGGTCGTTTCAGGCGCTTGAGTCCCGTAACACCAATTGCCGATGCGTTACGAATGTTGAAAAGGGTTCGTCCGGAAGATGCATCATACATCCATATTCATAGTTTTGGAAAACCCGACGCAGAGAATAGTCAGATTATCCGGAAGTATGGATTGGAGAATAATTTTATTTGTCATGAACCGGTTGTACCAGAAAAAATGCTGCCTGTTTTGAAAAGTGCGGATATTTTACTGCTAAGTACAAATATGAAACGAGAACAGGTCATCCCTGCAAAGTTATGGGATTACCTTGCGGTGCAAATTCCGATCTTCTCAATCACGGCCAATCCGGAAATAGGAGACATTATAATGCGTAGCAAAGCAGGTATCCAGGTCCATCCGGAGGAAAAGAAAGAGATTGCCGAACTATTGCATTCGTTTGCCAGGGCAAAACAAAATGGTGAAACCTTTCTGCTGTCTGCAGAAAAAGAGATCCCCGACAGAAATATGTATGATGCAAAACACACTTCAGGAGAACTGGCCTCTGTGTTTGATGAGCTCTTAAATAATGAGTAAAAAATCTACAAATTTATCGGAGAAGGCGGGGGTAGTTGTTTTCGCAAGAATAGTAACTACTGTTATTGACCTGGCGATTGTTATTGCCACGATACAGATCTTATCAAAAACAGACTTCGCCATAATTGGTTACCTGCTGATGATTCACGAGGTAGCGAGAAACCTGGCTACTCTCGGGTTCCCGGACAGTGTCTTTTACTTTTTCGAGAGAGTGAGCGGCAGTGCAAAGCGGGCTTTTGTAAATCAAACTATACTGATACTGCTGGGAACCGCATTGGTAGCCGGTATATTCATCCTATTGGTGGGTTATTTTGCCCCCTCATTCCTCACAGAGTGGAGCCCGGACAGCATCGAACAGGTTCAGCACTTGCTACCCTTTATGGCCCTTGTAGCTGTATTTGAAATACCCACATGGCCGGTTACAAACATTCTGCTTGCACTCGATAGACAGAAGGAGTCTGCCTGGTATGAGATGATAACCAGCCTGTTAACTTTTTTGCTTTTGGTAGGGCCGCTTGCAATGGGTTATGGATTAGATATCGCAGTTTATGGCCTTGTAGCATATGGTTTGATTCGATTCATCGGATCATGGGTTTGGATGAGAGTAGTACTACCCGAAGGCAAACTAAGTGATTCGGAAATTTCAGTGCGAAGACAGGTTAACTTTTCATTACCGCTTGGACTGTCCGCCTTAGTAAATAAAATCAATCGATTTGTAGATAAGTTTGTGGTCTCAATATTGCTTCCTGTAGCGGCATATGCTGAGTATACAATTGGTGCCCAGGAGGTTCCGATTATTCGAGTGATTCCTTTTGCTGTCGGTTCGGTGTTAATCAGCCGCTACGTTGAGTTCCAGCTGGAGTCAAAAAAAGAGGAGTTGCTAGAGCTTTGGTACAAGGGGATTCAGAAAGTGAGTCTGCTGGTAGTTCCACTTACAATACTTTCAATCATAGTTGCATCGGATCTGATTGCCATTATAGCTGAGTCGGAAGGGACAAGTTACCGAAATGCTGTTCTGCCGTTCCAAATATACAACCTCATTGTTCTGGTCAGGGTTACTCACTACGGCAGCATTCTACAGGCTTTTGGTGATACAAGAGGTGTTTTTTATCTAAGTATCAATCTTGTGGTAGCAAACTTAATATTAAGTATCCCGCTTACGATGCTTTATGGAATCAACGGGACGGCTTTAGGTACACTGCTTGCGAACCTATACAATTGGTATATCACACTCAGAAGAATTGGAGTGCATATGGAACTGCCGGCCCGTAAGGTGTTGCCGTTTCCGTACTATTTGAAGGTACTGGGCGTTTCTGTATTGACGGCGGTACCCATTTGGTATGGGCGAGATATTTTAATCAGTGAAGCGAATTCAGTACTGGGTTTATCGATAAGTATAATAGCTTATTTACTACTTTTTTCGATACTGGGCACTCTTATGAAAGTCATAACATCCGACGATTGGAGTCAATTGAAAAATTGGTTACAGCTTAAATTTTTATCTCGAAACTGACATTGGTTTTTAAATTAAATTTATGATATCAAGTAGTACTAAGCTTTTTTTAGCCAATTCCATTCAAATGAAGAAGTTAGGAATATTCATTCTTTTCACGTTTGCTTTACTTCCATTTGAGCTTCGGGCACAAGATAATATAGAATTTCCCGAGAAGAGGTTTCAGAATACAGATTCGGAAGATTTTCTTGCCAAAAATCTGCCATCAAAATATTATAACGAACTTTGGACCTATCATGTGAAATTGGAAAATGATGTACAAATCATCAATACATTTTCAATTAATGATTTTGGTGCGTTTAAAGATCGTGTAACCGGAGTTAAATTGATGGTTAGCTGGACGGACGGTAACACCTATGTTGTTAATAAGCAGTACGACCCGGATGATCTCATTAATATCGCTGATAGTACCTATCTCCGATTGAGACATGATCGTCCATATTGGGCAAAAGGAAATTTTGATAAAGAGCATACTATCAATTTTCAAAATACAAATGATGGAGTACGGTACGATTTGAATCTGACTTTCTTTGATATGTCTCAGGGTAAGAGGTTGGGAGATGGTATTTATAATATCGAGAATAATGAAATAGGGATGCAACTTTTGATACCCCATGCAAAGGTGAAAGGATATGTGGCTATTAACGGGGATACGCTTCAGGCGAAAGGAGTAGGATACATGGATCATATTTATCAAAATAACTTGTCAACCGAGTTAATTGACCGCAGCTACCGAATTAAAAAGGGGGACGCAGAGGATGGGTTGTATATGCATTTCATTACACTCAAGAATAATGAAGCCGAACCACCAATTGGTTATGGTATTCGATACCAAAATGGAAGACATTCTATTATAACTCCCTCATCAATTGAAAAGGTCAGAAGCGAAGGAAATTTAGACTCAGAAGTTTTGATTTATACCGATCAAACCAATGCTTTTAAAGTCAATGTCCAGGAACATTACAACACATATTCTCTGTTGAGTGAACTCGGGCGGGTTCAACGTTTTTTTGCCAAACGTGTGACGGGTGGTGAACTTCTTGAAATGAATGGTACGGCAGAAATTGA
>Ga0102943_1000616_pt1 | contig 23765 bp, 22 predicted proteins | sample SalPonC_black_MG_FD_78174 | JGI IMG/M metagenome (GOLD analysis project Ga0102943, IMG submission 78174) | Salt pond soil microbial communities from South San Francisco under conditions of wetland restoration - Salt Pond MetaG... | ecosystem: Environmental > Aquatic > Marine > Intertidal zone >...
AACGCTGCCGCTACCGCTACCGCCAGCAGTATCGCGCTGATCAAAATGATCAGCCAGGCGACCGCGCTGATCCCGGCGTACGAGACACGACCCAGACCGCTGACACAGCCGAATTCGCCCACCGCGTAGATAGAAAGCAGGTGCAGTATCCAGGCAATACCGCCGCCGAGAAAGGCAAACCAACGCCGCCATGTGCGCTCGGGCATCTCCTCGCTAAGGGCGCGTGTCATATTGGCTCCTCCTACAAAAGGCGCGGAACAAGATAGGTGATGGTGAATCCGGCCAAACCCGCCGCCACGGCAAAATACCAGAGCATCTCGCTGTTCTGCAACCAGAGCATGAGCCGGGGCGCCGAAAACGGCTCGTCTTTGCCGATGACCCGGATGAGCACCCCGATCAGCAGACTGATGCCTGTCAGAGTCACCAGCAGCACGAACCCGTGAAGCGTGAAAAAGATCGAAGCATAGGCATTGGCCGATGGAAGAAAAGGCTCCACCAGCAACAGCCATACCAGACCGGCTATAAAACCCAGGCCGAGAGCGATGGCCGCGGCCAGGCCGAAAAGGACCGCGGGCCGCGATCCGCGACGCCAGCCTCGTGAGCTGAAAGCCAAGGCCACTCCTCCCCCGGCTAACAGAGCGAAGATCAGCGGGGCGAAATCAAGCTGCGGGAGCGGAAGATCCGCCTGAGGCCATTGGTCGGAATACAGGCGGAGATAGAAATAAGAATAGATCAGGGCGCCAAAAACTGTTGTCAGGACCGCCAGCATGCCCACCGTCCCCCACCAGCCGGTGGACAGCCTGCCGCTGGTCAGGAGCGGCAGTTTCAGGCGGGCCGTCAGTTCCTCGGCTTCTTGCCGATCCTGGACCGGATTCTGGGTCGCCCACCAGGCGATTAAAGCCAGGGCGGGGATCGTAACTGCGGCAGCCGCCAGGTACCGTTGGCCAAGAAAAAAGATGGTGGCCCCAAGCAGAACAAGGGCGATCCATAGAGGCAACAGGGTCGGTCCCGGCAGGGACTGGACCGCCTGGGGGCGGCCGTTGGTGCCATCGGTCACCAGCGTGGCACGCCAGCCCGCGGGCCGGCCATCCATGACAGCGGCCACCCGGTTCAGTTCTTTCGAATAATCATCGCCTCCGTCCGGCTCTGTCGCCGGTCCACCGGCTGTTTCCCGCAGCCACTGGGGATAACGGTCCGCGACTACTGCCGGCCGGCGAAAACCATAGGGTGGCGGCGGCGACGTCACGGACCATTCCAGGGTACCGCCCTGCCAGGGATCACTTTGCGCCGGCCGCCCCCAACGGGCGTGCCACAGCAGGCTGAGCAGGGCGACCGCGAACCCGAGAGCGAGCACCCCGGCACCCATGCTCGACACCAGGTTGAGGGTCCCCACTCCCATCTCCTCGGGATAGCTGTATACCCGCCGCCGCAGGCCGAAGAGGCCGGCGGCATACAGAGGCATGAAGGTGCAGTTGAAGCCGATGAAGATCAGGCCGATAGCGACCCGGTCCCAGGTCTTGCCGCCCATGCGCCCGGTAATTTTGGGCAGCCAGAAATGAAGGCCCGCCAAAAAGGGCAGCACGGCGCCGCCGATCAGCACGTCATGGAAGTGCGCCACCACGAAAGTGGTGTCATGCACCTGCCAGTCAAAGGGCATGGTCGCCACCATCACCCCCGTCAGGCCGCCATTGACGAAGATAAAGAAGAAAGCCAGGATATAGAGCATCGGCACGCTGAATCGTGGTCTGCTCCCCCAGAGAGTGGCAATCCAGGCAAATATCTGAACGCCGGCGGCGAGCGAGATCATGAAGCTTGCCGCGGTAAAGAAAAACATCGGCAACTCGGGAATGCCCGAGGTGAACATATGGTGAGTCCAGAGGCCGAAGCTGACGAAACCGACGATCAGCAACGCCGCCAGGATGAGGGGATAAGCCACGATGCGCCGCCGGGCAAAAACAGGGATGATGGTGGAGACAACCCCGGTGGCGGGAAGGAAAATGATGTACACCTCAGGATGGCCGAACCACCAGAAGAGGTGCTGCCAGAGCAATGAGCTGCCGCCGAGGGCCGGATTAAAAAACTGAAAGCTGAAAGCCCGGTCGAGTTCCAGCAGAAGCGTCGCCAGCAGCAGAACGGGAAAAGAAAAGAGGATCATGAAGCCGCTGATCAGGTACGTCCAGGCGAACAGCGGCATATGCTGAAGGGCCATGCCGGGAGCTCGCAGCTTCAAGATAGTGACCACGATCTCAATGGCGGCGGTGATGCCGGCAATTTCAACCAGTCCCAGCCCCAGCAACCAGAAATCGACGCCGCTGCCGGAATACTGCGGCCCAGACAAAGGCGTGTAGGCCGTCCAGCCGGCGGCCGGGACTTCGCCGAATAGAAAACTCGAGAAGATCACCAGGCCGCCGAACAGGTACATCCAGTAACCGAAGGCGGTCAACCGCGGAAAAGCGACATCTCGGCTGCCGATCATCAGGGGAATGAGGTAAAGCCCCAGCCCCTCCACGAACGGCACCGCGAACAGGTAGAGCATGGTGGAGCCGTGCATGGTGAAAATAGCATTGTAGGTGTCCGGATCCAGTAGGGTGTTGTCCGGCACTGCAAGCTGAATGCGCATTACCAGCGCCATGACCACCGCTACCGAAAAAAAGGCCAGGGCAGTGACCATGTAACGCAGGCCCAGCGGCCGGTTGTTGACCTCCGCTATCCAGCCGGAGATGCCCGGCAGGGACTGCCAGGTCCGAGTAAAGCGCTCTTCGATGGAACCGTTCGCCTTCATTGCAGACTCCGCAGATAGTCGACCAGGGCATGCAGATCCTGCGGCTCGATAAAGGACCGGGGCATCCTATTCCCCGGCTTGATTTCCTGGGAATTGGCAATCCATCCCGCCAGATTGCCGTTGGTGTTTTCGAGGGTGCCGGCCCCCAGGGTCTGGCGCGCGCCCACCAGGGTCAGATCGGGGCCGATCCGGCCTCGCGCCACCCCCCTGATGGTATGACAGCCGGCGCATCCGCTGGTCATGAACACTTTCTGGCCCTGTTTGAGGCGCGGATCGTCGGGGGCCGTCCTCGGGCGTGCAGCCCGCTCCAGCCAGCGGGAAAACTCCTCCGCTTCATGAGCCACCAGGCGAAACCCCATGAGAGCATGGGTCCCGGCGCAGTATTCGGTGCAGGTGCCGTGATAGACGCCGGGCTGATCCGCCTGCAGGTGCAACTCGGTATAGTGTTCGGGTAGAAGGTCGCGCTTGCCACCCAGACGAGGCACCCAGAAACTGTGAACGACCCCCGCCGATGTGAGTTCGAAACGTACCTGACGGCCTGCCGGGATATGGATCTCGTTTGCGTCTGTCACCTCGTGATCGGGGTAATTCACCTCGAACCACCAGTGGTGGCTGATCACCTCCAGCCGTAAAGCTTCGGAAGACCCCTGAAGAGACCCCGTAACCTTCAGCGCCACTACCAGCATGCTAACCAGGGCCAGAACCGGGATCACGACGCCAGCCGTGAAGACGAACCGGAAACCCAGCGGAGACTTCTCCCGCCGACGCACCAGCAACGCCAGAACCAGCAGCGTCATCGTGGCGGCAAAGATGCTGCCGTAGACCAGCAGCATCTGCCACCACAACGAGGCAATCTGTTCGGCGCCGGGGCCGACCGGGTCGAGTATGGATCGGGGCCGTTCGCCAGCACAACCGGCGAGCAGGGCGCCGGCCGTCAGCAGCGAAGCTCCAATAATAACTCTGAACCCGGATAAACCGCCAACCGCGGTTACATCCTTCATCCTGTTTGAACCTCCATGACCCTTAACAAGCCGCAACTGATCAGGGCTGGCGATAGAGGTAAGCGCCGATGTTGCGCGCGTCCTCCTCGCCAACATCGAGATCAGGCATGGCCGTTTCAGGTGAATATTCCTGGGGATTCATGATCCACCGCTCCATATTATCGGGCGTATTGGTCAACACTCCTGCCAGGTAGATCTGCTGGTTGATATCCTCGAGTTTGGGACCTACCCGACCGGTGGCCCGGCGGATACCGGCAATTACGTGGCAGCCGGAACAGCCGTGGGCGAGAAGCACCTGACGTCCCTGGTCGGCATCGCCGCCGGTCATCCTCACGGCCGGTTCCCGGCCCCCGGGCCATTGGTAGCGAAGAGCGAAGAAAGCAAGTCCGCCCAGAATCAGAAGAATCAGGCCCCTCAGCACAGAATTCCGCCGCATCCCTATCCTCCCCTGTCGTCGGTACGCCGCGACGTTTGCCGCGAGAAAAGGCTCAAAAAGATACCATAAGTCGGGTCAGGGCAAATTTTATCATGGATTCAAAAATCTTCAGGCGGATCAGGATTTTTCCGCAATTCGGCATTAGGGGCAAGCTTGCCTGGGGCCAGGCAAGATCGATGCCGATAAGTTTATCGCCGTCTGTGCCGCTGCCGCCACCCCGCGCACAACAAATTCCTATCATTTGATCCTGGTCCAATTAAAGACAATGATAGAGATGCCTGCAAGGCGGGCGTCTTCGGAAATGATTTCCGCTGGCTAAGGATGTTCTGGACACTTGCATCGCAGCAGTTACAATTTATGTGACTGTTTTTGCTGACGTCATGCCGGCGTCTACTCTGTTTCGTGCTGCCCTGTCTGCACTGCAAAGGGGAATTGATGACCGGAGCCAAGCCTGAGCAAAAGATTTTTCTTCGGCGGCTGGCCGTTTATCTGCTGCTGTGGTGGGTTCTGGCCGGCGGGAACCCTGCCGTATGGTCGATCGGAGCAGCGGCGGTGGGATTGGCTCTGCTGGCCGCCTGCCTCTTGCCGCCGCCGTCTCACTGGCGCATGACCCTAAGCGGTGCGGCAGGGTTTATCCCTTATTTCTGCCTGCAGTCCCTGCGAGGCGGCATCGACGTCGCAAGGCGGGCCTTTTCGCCCAGGCGACCGCTTGATCCCGGCCTGCTTACTTATTCCTTGAGCCTGCCGCCGGGGCCGGCCCGCATCTTTCTGCTCAATGTAATCAGTCTGCTGCCGGGAACCCTCTCGGCCGAATTGCTGGATCAGGAGCTGGTCGTGCATGTTCTTGACCGTAAGCTTGATCCAAAGCTTGAAAGGCTGGAACAGCATGTGGCGGCTCTTTTTGGCCTGCCCGGCGGGAGGGAGCCATGACGGGGCTCTATCTTGGCCTCAGCCTGTTGCTGCTGGCTACCATCGTTCTCGGTCTGGTGCGGATTCTGCGCGGACCAACTGCTGCCGATCGGATGTTGGCCGCACAGCTGTTCGGGACCACCACCGTGGCGATTCTGCTGCTGTTGGGGCAGGCAACCAGCAACCAGGCTTTGTGGGATGTGGCGCTGGTTTTTGCCCTTCTGACCGCCATCGCGGCCATAGCTTTCGTTCGTCGTGACCTTGAGCCGGAGCAGAATAAGAAGGAGGATGGCGATGTTTCTGCGTGACGCGACGACCTGTCTGCTGCTGCTGGCGGCGGCGTCATTTTTTCTTGCTGGCCTCGTCGGCCTGCTGCGTTTTCCCGATGTCTTCTGCCGTCTGCATGCTCTGACCAAGGCCGACAACCTGGGTTTGGGCCTGGTCTGCATCGCCTTGATCATCCAGGCCGATTCCTGGCATGGCGCGGTCCGCCTGCTGCTCACCTGGTTTCTGGTCCTGGTCTCCGGTGCCACCATCGCCCATTTGATCGCGCGCAAGGCTCTGCAGCAGGGGCAGACCCCCTGGAGAAATCGATGACACTATTGTTCGGCCACCTGATCGATCTGCTGCTGGCCGTTAGCCTGACGGTGCTGGCCTGGCGCTTGCTGGCGACATCCGATCTGTTCAAAGCGACCGTCCTTTTTATTGCTTTCGGTCTGCTCATGGCTCTGGCCTGGGTCCGGCTTGACGCACCCGATCTCGCCCTGGCCGAGGCCGTGATTGGGGCCGGTATTACCGGTGTCCTGCTTTTGACGGCCCTGCGCCATCTGGATTCCGGTGCCCGAGTAGCACGGATGTCGGGCAGGTCCGGGCGACGTTCATTGCGTGTACTGCTGCCCGCTCTCGGTATCATGCCGGCACTCCTGGTCCTCCTCTGCTTGTCATCTCCCCATATACGCTCGACGGCGGGGCTCACGGCCAGTGTCATTGAGCGACTCGACCAGATCGGCACGGACCATCCGGTCACCGCCGTTCTGCTCGATTTTCGCGCCTATGATACCTTGCTGGAGACGGCCGTTCTGCTGCTGGCCGTGGTGGCCGTCTGGTCTTTACATCCGGTCCGGCCGATCTTTTCGCCTGAGCCGATCTCGCCGGCTCAGCGAGGTCTGCTCAGGCTGTTGCTGCCGGTGTTGATCATGACGTCGCTCTATCTGTTATGGCGTGGCAGTCATGCGCCGGGAGGTGCCTTCCAGGCAGGAGCCTTGCTGGCCGCCGGCCTGCTGCTGCTGTTGTTGTCGGAACAGAGATTGCCAGGTCGATGGAGCGGCATGTTTTTGCGTCTGCTGCTGGCCGGCGGATTTATGATATTTCTTTTGGTCGCGGCCGGGGCCCTGGTCGGTACGGGAACCTTGCTGGATTATCCAGGTGGGGGCGCAAGCTGGTTGTTGCTGTCCATCGAAGCGGCCCTGAGCCTGTCCATTGCCGCGCTGCTGGCCACGGCGGTCATCGGAGGCCGGCCGTCGGACCGATCGACCGAATTCCCGCCCCGCCGCAAAGACCCCGCCGGTGAGGAGGGATGATGAATGACCTGTCGGTTTATGCTGCCGCCGGCATTCTGCTTTTTTTTATCGGATTGTACGCCCTGTTCTTCCGGCGCCAGCTGCTGAGGAAGATTCTTGCCGCCAATGTCATGGGCAGCGGTGTTTTCCTGATCTTCATCGGCCTCGTCAAACAGCCGGGGCAGAGCACCGATCCAGTGCCCCAGGCTATGGTCTTGACCGGCATCATCGTGACTCTCTGCTTCACCGCAGCCGCCATAGCGCTGGCGATCCGACTCAAGGAGCTGAACGAGGAACATCACTCTGCAACCAGGCCGGAGGATGATTTTGGCTGATTTCCTTCTTGCCCAGCCTTGGTTTGTCTGGCTGATTCTGCTCCCGCTAGGCGGTGCCGCCAGCACCTTTGTCTTGCCGCGCCGCGTCGCGCCAATCGGTTTTTGTTGTGCGCTGCTGATCTTGGCCGGGGCGGTATTTTCGGTCTGCCAGCTGACCGCCACGGGAAGTCTGACCCAAGCCGCCGGTCACTGGTCGGCACCGTTGGGGATTGTCCTGCGCGCCGATGGACTGGCCGTTGTCATGCTGGCCACCACGGCCGGCGTCGGCTTCATCATCAGCTGCTACGCTCTGGGCTACTTCCCGGCCCGTGGCCATGAGCCAAGCCGGGCCCGTTATTTCTGGCCTCTGTGGCTGTTTGTCTGGGCTGGCTGCAATGCCCTCTACGTGTCTGCCGATCTGTTCAATCTTTATGTCACGCTCGAAATCGTGACCCTGGCAGCTGTAGCGCTGACCGCTCTCGAGGGTGGCGCCCCGGCCGTGGGGGCTGCTCTGCGCTATCTCCTGACCAGTCTGGTCGGTTCATTGACTTATCTGGCCGGGGTGGCGCTGCTTTATGCTGGCTGGGGGACTGTCGACCTGTCCTTGCTCAGTCAAGTGCTGACCGAGGACCCTCTGAGTCGTACGGCCATGGCTCTGATGATCTGCGGCCTGCTGCTCAAGTCTGCATTGTTCCCCCTGCATTTCTGGTTGCCGCCGGCGCATGGCAAGGCCCCTGCGCCGGTCAGCGCGATTCTTTCCGCTCTCGTGGTCAAGACCGCGTATGTTGTTCTGCTGCGTCTCTGGTTCGAGGTTTTCGCCAGTTTTGATCGGGCCATGACCGCTCATCTGCTCGGTGCCCTGGGCTCTGCCGCGATCATATGGGGTTCTCTCATGGCCTTGCGACAGGAACGGCTTAAGTTGCTGATCGCCTATTCAACGGTGGCCCAGATCGGCTATCTGTTTCTGGTCTTCCCTCTGGCTGGGGCAGAAACGGCCGCGACCGTCTGGACCGCGGTGATCCTGTTCATGGTGGCGCATGCCTGTGGCAAGGCAGCCATGTTTCTGGTGGCCGGCACCATTCAGCAGACCGCCGGTCATGACCGCATCTCGCAAATGGCCGGAGCTGGCGGACCGATCGGCGTACTGGCGGTGGTTTTTGCTCTAGCTTCGGTCACGATTATCGGGCTGCCTCCCAGTGGCGGTTTTTTTGCCAAGTGGCTATTGCTCAATGCCGCACTGGCCACAGGTCAGTGGTGGTATTGTCCCGTGATTCTGACCGGCAGCCTGCTCGCCGCGGCTTATGTCACACGGGTTCTGAGCTGGGCATTTTTAGATGTCAGGCGCAATGTTTGCCCCGTGAGTTCTCGGGTCATGAAATGGCCGCCTCTGGCCCTGTGCCTGGTCGCTCTGCTGCTCGGTCTGGCCGCTTATGGGCCGGTGCGGGTCGCACTGACCGGAGCGCCGGTCACGGGTCACGTCCTGGTGGAGCAAAGGCCATGAACAATGCGCTTCTGCTGCTGGCCATTCTGAGCAGTTCCCTGATCCCGGGATTGATCATTTTTACCTTGCCAGAGCCTGCCCTGCGCCTGCGGACGACCTGTAACATGGCCGGGGTTCTCACCAAGTTAGTTCTGGTGGGAGTTTTGTTCCAGCGGGTTTACCAGGGAACCCTGCCAGAGTTGCGGGTCCCGGTCCTGCCGGGCATGGAACTGTTGCTGCATGCGGATTCCCTGTCGCTACTGTTTCTGGGCCTTTCCGCCGGCCTCTGGCTGCTGACCACCGTTTACGCCATCGGTTACCTGGAAGGATCTCCCCACCGTAGTCGCTTTTTCGGATTTTTCAGTCTTTGCATCTTCGCCACAACAGGCATTGCGCTGGCGGGAGACCTGGTGACTTTCCTCATCTTTTACGAGTTGCTGACCCTGTCCACCTATCCGCTGGTGGTGCATCGCGGTACCCCGCAAGCCTTGCAAGCCGGTCGCATCTACCTGGCCTATACCCTCGCCGGTGGGGCCTTGCTGTTGTTTGCGACAGTCTGGCTGCGGAGTCTGGCAGGCCCGCTCAACTTCGCCAGTGCCGGCATTCTGTTCACGCTTGATGCCTCTCTGCATGCCGACCTGAGTCTCATTTTCCTGCTGCTGATTGCTGCCCTTGGGGTCAAGGCGGCTCTGGTGCCTCTGCACTCATGGCTGCCGACAGCCATGGTGGCTCCTGCACCGGTCAGCGCACTGCTGCATGCCGTAGCCGTGGTCAAGGCGGGAGCTTTCGGTATTATCCGCGTCATTCACGGCGTTTATGGCGTTGAATTCAGCATGACTCTGGGACTGTTGCCACCGCTGGCATTTTTGGCTGTGTTCACCAGTCTTTATGGTTCAGTGCAGGCTTTGCGGCAGAATGATCTGAAAAGACGGCTGGCTTTTTCAACCGTCAGTCAAATCTCCTACATTATTCTAGGGATTGCTCTCGGCGGCCCCGCGGCGGCGATCGGCGGCCTGGTTCATCTGGTTCATCAGGGCCTGATGAAGATCACCCTGTTCTTCTGCGCCGGAAATCTGGCGGAAACGCTGCAGATCCATAAAATCAGTGACATGGCCGGAGTTGGCCGTCGCATGCCCTGGACCATGAGCGCCTTCACCTTGAGCGCACTCGGAATGATCGGTCTGCCGCCGCTGGTCGGGTTTGTCAGCAAATGGTATCTTGGCTTCGGTGCGCTGGCGGTCGGGCAGTCCTGGATCGTGGTTTTTCTGGTGGTCAGCACCCTGCTCAATGCCGGTTACTTCCTGCCGCTGATCTACCGGGCCTGGTTTATGGCGCCGCAGGGCAGGCGAAATGAGGATTGGCCTGAGAAAAACGGTTTGGAAACCGACTGGACTCTGCTGTTTCCGCCCCTGGTTACCGCCGCCCTGGTCCTGTTGCTGGGACTTTGGGCGCAGGCTCCCTTCAGCCCGCTCTACTGGGTCCAGCTGATTGTTTTGCGGGAGTACGGCCAATGATCTCAGGGGAAACTTTTATGCAGAGTCTGTTGCTGCTGGCGCCCCTGACTCCCCTGCTGTGTCTGGCCGGGTCGGTATTTATCCGGCGTGGTTCAGCAGGCTGGCTTCCCTGGGCGGCCCTGCCGGGATTGGTGCTGGCCTTGCTGCCCGTCGGAACCATCGAACTGCAAATCCCCTGGCTACTGTTTGGTGGCAGCCTGGAGCTCGACCCGACCGGCCGCGTTTTTCTGCTGCTCACTGCGCTCTTGTGGCTGGCCGCCGGACTCTACACCCAGGGGCATCTCGCTGAAAATAGCCGATGGCGCAGGTTTCATGTATTTTTCCTGCTCTGCATGAGCGGCAATCTGGGCCTGCCCCTGGCGGCAGATCTATTCAGCTTTTACACTTTTTTCGTGTTGATGAGCCTGTCCGCCTATGGCCTCGTTATCCATGAAGAGACCGACTTCGCCCGACGTGCCGGCCGGTTTTATCTGTATCTGGTTCTGCTCGGCGAGGTGCTGCTGTTCACCTCCTTGCTGCTGGCGTTCCAGGCCAGTCGAGGTCCGGCGCTGACCGAGGTCGCCGCCGCTCTGGCCATTGCCCCGAATCAGCATCTGATCATTGGTCTGCTGATCGCTGGCTTGGGGATCAAGCTCGGCATGGTCCCCTTGCATGTCTGGCTGCCCCTGGCCCACCCGGCGGCACCAATCCCGGCCAGCGCAGTCCTCAGCGGAGCCATGATCAAGGCTGGGTTGCTCGGTCTGATGCGGCTGCTGCCGTTGGGTGAGGCGACCTTGACCGGCTGGGCCATGACATTGGTCGGGATGGGGCTGGTGATGGCTTTTTTCGGCGTAGCGGCCGGTTTGCTGCAGGATCAGGTCAAGGTGCTGCTGGCTTATTCGAGTATCAGCCAGATGGGATTTCCCCTGTTGGCGCTGGGGCTGGGCCTGGCTCATCCGGGCAGCTGGCCGCTCATCGCTCCGGCCATCGGTTTTTATGCCCTGCATCACGGTCTGGCCAAGGGAGCCTTGTTCCTCGGCGTCGGCATGGGAGTCGGCAATGCCGGGACAATGCCCGGCATCGTCCTCAGGGTAGGCAGAATCCTGCCGGCGCTGGCTCTGGCCGGAATCCCTCTGACCAGTGGCGCTATCGCCAAAAATACCCTCAAGTCTTTTCTCGACCTGACGCCGCTGCTTTCCGGCAGAACGATGTCTGTCATCCTGGCACTGACCACCTTCGGTACCCTGCTGCTCATGGCCCGCTACCTTTTCCTGCTTGGCGGGGAAAAGGCGGCCGAGAGGCAATCGCCACGGCTGATGTGGAGTGGTTGGCTGGTGCTGCTGATCGGGTCGAGCCTGTTTGCCGGCGGAGCCGGCTGGATCGATGTCCGCTTGCCGGCCTGGAACAGCACAGTCGTCGGATTGACGAAAATCCCCTGGCCATTGCTGTGGGGCAGCCTCGCTGCCGGCTGTTGCTGGCGGCTCCGGCCGTTGCCATTACCGCTTCTGCCGCCAGGCGATCTGGTTCTTCTGCCGGAGTGCATGGCCGCCTGGCTCGGACGGAAGTTGGTCCGGCATCGGCAGTCTTTCACCCCGTTTGGCCGTCTGCACATCCCGCAAGGATTCAGCTGGCATGGTTTGCCGCTGCTGCTGAAGTTAAATCAGTTCGACCGGGCCTTGCAGCGCCTGTCTGTTGCCGGAGTGGCGTTCCTGCTGATTCTGGTGCTGTTACTGCTTGAGTAGCCGGCAGAAAAAAAACTTTCTCTCCACTCCCTGCTGCCACCGGCTTTCCTGGCTCTTTTTTGTCAGGAACGGCCCCTGTTGATCTTTAGGTTCCCTTGGTTATACTTTTTCGTAATGAGTGTCCAGCCGGAAACGAACTATCCGGTATGCCGCGGTAGGTTACAGCGGGATAAGCTGCTATTGCCTGTGTCTAACGTAATACTGAACTTCCCGCAGCCAATCACGGCCTCCCGTCGCAGAGGCCCTGGGGACCTGAATCGTTGGCTTTTTGTTTATTCTGCGTGCCAAGTCCTGTTCGTCGGTTGAAAGGAAGGTGGGCTATCGATAAGTGGCGTGAAACAGAACGGATCATTCTTCGCGGCTCCCGGTTTTTGACCATCGCTGCGGTCGTTGGATCCCTTACCAGCAGTGTATTAATGTTTTACCTTGGCTTATATGATATCTTTCGAGCTTTTCAGAAAGGGTTAAAACCTCCCATGGAGAGCACACTAGAAGGTTCTCCCGGGGCCCTGTCTGTGATCAGTGTTGTCGAAGGATTAGATCGGTTTTTGATTGGAATTGTTCTTCTTTATTTCGGCTATGGCGTTTACTCTCTTTTTATTCGACCGGAAGAAGCGCTCAAAGAAACCAAGGAGAATCTGGCCCTTCCTTCCTGGCTGAGAGTCAGGGAAGTCGGGCAGCTGAAACAGGTCGTCGCCGAGCTGATTGTGGTGATCATTTTTGTTCTTTTTCTGCGAGTGGCCTTGCAAGTCTTCCAGGATTCGGATTTAGTATTAAACTGGCGCCAAATTGCTACCCTGCTCGTTTTGCCCGCATGTACGGCTTTACTGGCCGTTGCCTTGAAATTGATCGAGCTTCATCCAAAAGCTCCCGCGAAAAGGGAGTTGGAGAAAACTTCTGGTGAGAAGGCAGAATAATTGCAAGCGCGAGGCGGGCCTGCTGGACAAATTCGAGACTGCCAACGGCTACGCTTCGGGCCCGGAAGTCTGTTTTGCTAAAAATCACCTCGTGGCGCACATCATTCGCATCAATGATGCTCCGGTAAAGGCTTGAACAGCACCGGCAGTTCGAGCCTTTCCCCGTCCCGCTCGACCGTCAGCACCGTTTCATCTCCAGTCTGCTTTTGCCCGACCTCGTAAACCAGGTCGAACATTTCCTGAACGTCCACCGTACCCAGTTTAAGAATGACGTCCCCTTTCGAAACTCCGGCGGCGGCCGCCGTCGACTCCGGCATGACGCCCGAGACGACGACCTGTCCGTCTTCCTCCTTCATCTGGATGCCGAGCATGACCTTGTCCCCGGGCAGGCTCTCGTAGCTGGTGAACACCAGGTAGTCGTAGGGCAGCAGGGGGTAATCCGGTTTTTCGACATCCATCATGCGGGCCTGTTTCTCTTTCGGGACCTCGATTTCCCGGCCGCCGATCAGGGTATAGGAAACCGGCAGCCGCCGGAAGACCCGCCGCGGGATGCCGAAGCCGTAACGGACGTGGTTGCCGCCGGCCAGAACGACCATGCGGTGGGCAGGGCCTTGCCGTTGCAGTTCCTCGGCAACATTGGCCGCCATGATCTCATCCCACAGGGTTTGAACCCGAATGAAACGCTCCACTTGCTGCTCGCCGACCGGATGGTCGGCAAATACGGCCTCACTCATGGCCCGCTGGTAAGGGTCGGTCATGTCCATTTCCGGCAGACGGTCTTGCAGGTCGGCGGGCATTTCCGCCACCGGCGTTTCGCCAACCGCATCGACCAGATCCTTGGGAGCATTGAGGGCGAGGACCGGGATGCGCTGCTCCCTGGCAAAATCGAGGATCTCCTGATAATAAGCGAAGTCCATGCGCCAGTTGCCGTACCAGTCGGATTCCTTCAGAAAGGTCTTTTCATCGATTTCGCCCGCCACCCAGCGGTCGAGAACCGCCTGCTGCTCGGTGTTGAACATCTCCATGCCGAGGCTGATCTGACCCGGGTAGCGGTCGGCCATGGCCCGCAGGACATCCAGTTGCAGGCGGTGGGACGCCGGATTGTCGTGGGTTTCACCGACATAGACAACCCGGGAATCGGTCGCCGCAGCGAGCATCTGCTTGGGCAGAACGAAGACGCCGGTCGGCAGGTGCAGGATGTCACCGACCACGGGCGTCTTGTCCGGTGGGTAGGGCAGGGAGGGCGTCCCGAAGCGGTTCGATGACGGCATGGCACATCCGGTCAGGAGAACAGTTGTGGTCAGAAGAATGAGAAGAGAAAGAGAGCGACAGCAAACTGGCATCTGGCAACCTCGTGGGCAAGCAGGGTTTGATGGCAAGTGACAGGATCGAACCGGAGAGATGCATCGTTCCGACGGCTACCGCACCCGGCAAGAAGTCCATTTCCGTGAGGTTTTATTGTAACTCTCTCGCCGGCAGGAGACAATCGGCTCAGAAAATATTCTTCGAATAGAAGATTTCCGTCATCTCCTTCTGCAGCAAGTCGGAAATTCGCTGTTGCTCACTGGTGCCGAGATCCTCCGTGCCGGAACCGAACAGGTAGTTGTTCAGGTCGAGCTGGCGCAGCTGCATCTTGGTGTGGAACAGGTTCTCCTGGTAGATGTTGATGTCGACGCAGGAGTAGAGATCGAGGGTCTTCTTTTCGATATACTGCTGAATGCTGTGGATGCGGTGGTCGATATAGTGTTTCTTGCCCTTGACGTCGCGAGTGAAGCCGCGCACCTTGTAATCGACCAGCACGATATCGGATTCGAATGATGCGATCAGGTGGTTGAGAGCCTTGAGAGGACTGATTCTGCCACAGGTGGAAACATCGACATCGACCCGGAAGGTCGACACTCCGGACTTGGAGTCCGTTTCCGGGTAAGTATGAATGCAGAGATGGCTTTTATCGAGATGCGCCAGGGCCTGCTCAGGACGGGGGTCGACCGGTTCTTCGGCAATCAGAATGGTGACGCTGGCACCCATCGGATCGTAGTCCTGGCTGGAAATATTCAGGATGTTGGCACCGATGATATTGGAAACCTCCTCGAGAATTCGCACCAGCCGCTCTGAATTGTACTCCTCGTCGATATATTCCAGATATTCCTTGCGAGCCTGTGGCGTCTTGGCGTAGCAGATATCGTAGATGTTGAATGACAGGGTCTTGGTCAGATTGTTGAAGCCTCTCAGCCTGAGCTTGCGACGGCGACGCGGCTTGGTTTTGCGGGTTTTTTTCGGTGGCATAGGCTACCCCCCTGTGCTGTCTTCTGGTGTAAAAGCGCCAAATTTAAGCACAGGAAAGAGGTGAAATTCAATAGGAAAAACGGCAGGCAAGGATTTGCCTCTCTGTCACTAAACCTCAACTTTTACGCTCGTTCATCACCTTGTAGGCGCAGAACTCTCCGCACATGGTGCAGGCACCATGCTCCTCGTCCACCCCCGATTCGGCGCGCAGGCGGCGGGCTCTTTCCGGATCCAGTGCCTGGGCGAATTGCCCCTCCCAATCCAGCTGCTTGCGGGCGCGGGCCATGGCGATGTCTTTTTCCAGGGCGCCGGGGACGCCCTTGACGATGTCGGCGGCATGGGCGGCGATGCGGCAGGCCATGACCCCTTCGTGAACGTCTTCCACGGTTGGCAGGCGCAGGTGCTCGCTCGGCGTGACATAGCAGAGAAAGTCGGCACCAGCCGCAGCGGCAATGGTGCCGCCGATCGCGCAGGTGATATGGTCGTAGCCCGGCGCGATGTCAGTGACCAGCGGGCCGAGGACGTAGAAGGGGGCGCCGTGGCAGAGACGTTTCTGAAGCTGGATGTTCGCTTCGATCTGGTTGAGGGGAACATGTCCCGGGCCTTCCACCATAACCTGGATGCCGGCGTCCTGGGCCCGCTGCGTCAACTCACCGAGCAGGATCAATTCATGAATCTGGGCCCGGTCGGTGGCGTCCGCCAGGCAGCCAGGCCGAAAGCCGTCGCCCAGCGACAGCACGGCGTCATAGGGCTTGACGATTTCCAGGAGCCGGTCGAAATATTCGTAAAGAGGATTTTCCGCACGGTTGTGGTGCATCCATTCGACGGTAAAGGAGCCGCCGCGTGAAACCACCTCCATGATGCGGCCTTCATTATCCATCTTTTCGACAGTCGAACGCGTCACCCCGCAGTGCACGGTGATGAAATCGACGCCGTCGTCGAGATGCTTGACCACCCCGGCGAAAATGTCGTCGACGGTCATGTCGACCATCGGCTTGTGCTGCAAGGTGACCGTATCGACCGCCGCCTGGTAGAGCGGCACCGAGCCGATGCAGGCGTCGGTCTCCTGGATGATGGCCCGGCGGATTTCGTTGATCGGGCCGCCGGTCGACAGGTCCATCAGGGCATCGGCGCCGGCGGCAACGGCCACCCGGGCTTTCTCCAGTTCCTTGTCGATGCTGGTATCGTCGGCGCTGGTGCCGATATTGGCGTTGACCTTGGTCCGCAGGCCTTTGCCCACGGCAAGGGGTTTGCCGTGCCGATGACGGCGGTTGCGGCAGATGACGGCGGTCCCTTCCGCAATGCGCTCGCGCAGATGCTCGGCGGCGATGCCTTCTGCGCGCGCTGCCTGTTCGACTTCCGGGCTGATTTGACCCTGGCGGGCCATTTCGATTTGAGTCAGGTCTTGTGACATGGCGATTAATTCGTCTCCAGAGGGGCGCCGAGAGCCAGGGCTCCGGCAAAATGGTTGACCGGCCCGTGTCCGGTGCCGATGGGATAAGCATGGCGAATGGCCGCGTCGATGAACAGCTTGGCCTTTTCCGCGGCTGTTGTCAGCGGCCAACCCTGGGCAAGGAGGGTTGCCAGGGCGGCCGAATAAGTACAGCCGGTGCCGTGGGTGTGCGGGGTTTCCCGCCGTTCGGCGCGAAGAAACCTGGTTTCTTCGCCCGCCTGCAGGATGTCGGTGGCGTCGCCGGCGCGGTGACCGCCCTTGACCAGAACATGGCGGGCGCCCATTTCCTGCAGGCTGCAAGCCGCGGCCTGCATGTCTTCCAGCGTTTCAATCTTCAGACCGGTCAGGGCTTCCGCTTCGGGGATATTCGGGGTGAGCAGGAAGGTGCGCGGCAACAGCTCCTGGCGCAGGGCTTCGACGGCCTCCTGCTTGAGCAGGGCGGCGCCGCCCTTGGCAATCATGACCGGATCGACCACGGCCGGCAGCATGTCCCAGCCAATCCGGGCTGCCACCTGCCGGACGATGTCCGGTGCGTAAAGCATGCCGGTCTTAAGAGTATCCGTGCCGATGTCGGCCAGGATCATATCCATCTGCCTGATAATGAATTTGGCCGAAGCAGGGGACAGGCCTTCCACCCCCCGTGTGTTCTGCGCCGTCAGCACGGTGATTGCGCTGGTGCCGAAGGAACCGAGCAGGGCGATGGTTTTCAAATCGGCCTGAATGCCGGCACCGCCCCCGGAATCGGAGCCGGCCACGGTCATGACCCGGGTTTTCGCCGGTTGTTTGCGGCGGTTGAATTGCAGGGAAAATTCCCGTGCGGCCAGAGCGGGGCAGCGATCTTTGGCGATCGCGGAGATGACGGCCAGGGCGTCGGCGCCGGCGTCAATCGCTTCCGCGGCATTGCCGGCGGTGATGCCGCCGATCGCCACGACCGGCAGCTTGACTGCGCGGCGGACTTTACGCAAGGTGGCGGGACCGACGAGTTCGGTGTCCTGTTTGCTTCTGGTCGGAAAGATACTGCCCACGGCAATATAATCGGCGCCGGCCATTTCCGCCTTGAGTGCCTGGTCGACGGTTCGGGTGGAGATGCCGATCAGCCTTTGCGGGCCAAGGATGCGGCGGGCTTCCTTGATCGACAGATCGCCCTGTCCCAGGTGCACGCCGTCGGCCAGGCCGGCTTCGGCGATTTCCGGCGAATCGTTGACCAGAAAAATCGCATCCTTTTCCTTGCAGAGCTGGACCAGCCGGCGCGCCAGCGCAATCTGGCCGTCCCGTGGGCGCTGCTTGTCCCGGTACTGCACGATTTTCGCTCCGCCCAGCAGGGCGGCGCGGGTGATTTCGAGAATCTGTTGTTCGGTGCCCTGCGGCGTGACCAGATACAAGCCCTCGAACATGGTTTCCTCCAATTGCATAGACCGGCGAGGCGCGACGCAAAAAAAATCGCCGGGCTGGGGGCCACGGCGATCCTTGGTTATGAGATCCGTCGTTGCTGACCAGTCCACTTTCCTTCGCCGGCATGACCCGGATCAGGTTCAAAGGGTCGTTCCGTACGCCACGGAACTCTCAGCAGGTTTGACCTGCTCCCCCAGCGGAATGCTGTACCATCACACTAAAATGTTTAGGCGATAGCTGTCAACCCTTTCGGCGGTGACTGGATGGCGAGCGACTGCGCGGGGCCGCGACGGTGAACGTTCGGCGCTTGCCATGCATAAGCTCTTTACAGTGATTTATTTGCCGTGGTTAAATACCTCTCCCGAGGAGGCAACCGCCATGACCCCCCTGCGTCCGACCTGGTGTGAAATCGATCTCGAAGCCCTGCGCCACAACCTCGCAGAGGTGCGGCGGGTCGCTGTCGAGAAAAGCGTGCTTGCCGTCGTCAAGGCCGATGCCTACGGCCATGGCGTCAAGGGCGTGGCTCCGGCTCTGGCCGATGCCGGCGTGGACCTGTTCGGCGTTGCTTTGGTGGAAGAGGGGATTGAACTGCGTCAGTTGGGGATCCGGCAGCCCATTGTGGTCATGGGGGGCTCACCGCCCGGCGCCGAAGAAACAGCCCTTGATCATGACCTGCAGCTGATTGTCAGCGACCTTGCCGCAGCGGTGCGCCTGTCTGAGGCGGCCCGCCGTCTGCACAGAAGAGCGGCTTATCATCTCAAGGTCGACACCGGAATGGGTCGGCTCGGCGTGCCTCTCGATCAGTTCGAAGCGGTCCTGGCCGGCCTCCGCAACCTCGACGCTCTTGAGATGGTCGGGCTGATGAGTCACCTGGCGGTGGCCGACGAACCGGAACGGCAGTTCACGGCCGTGCAGAAACAGCGCTTCGCGGCTGTCTCCGAATGCGTACAAGCCTGGGGGTTTTCCCCGCGTTATCGGCATCTGACCAATAGCGCCGGCATCTTCAGTCTGGATCTGTCCGCAGATACCCTGGTCAGGCCGGGGATCGTCCTCTACGGTGGCCTGACCGGCCCTTTTTTCGATCACGCCCTCAGCCAGCAGCCGGTCATGCATCTGGTCAGCAGAATTGCCCTGCTCAAAGACCTCAGGGTGGGTGAGGGCGTCTCATACGGGCACCGCTTCATTGCCGAACGTCCGACGCGGATTGCGGCCATCCCGATCGGTTATGCCGACGGCTACAACCGGCTGCTCTCCAACCGGGGCGAGGTCCTGATCCGCGGGCGCCGCGCCGCTGTGGCCGGAACCGTCTGCATGGACTGGACCCTGGTGGACGTGACCGGTCTGCCGGAGGTCGCGGTGGGCGATCGGGTGGTTTTGCTCGGCTGCGATGGCAGGGATTGCATCTCTGCTGCGGAGTGGGCGGGCAAAATCGGCACCATCACCTACGAAGTGTTCTGCGGCATCAGCAAACGGGTCCCCAGAATATTCCAGGGCTGACATCTTATCGGAGTCCGGCGGCGGTTGCAGCAGACCGCGCCGGGAAGGTCTGTTTCTACCGTGATGGCTTCTCCAGCAAAAATGTCCCTGGCCCTGGATTTGGGGACGACCTCCCTGGCTGGGCGCCTGCTGGACGCGTCCGGCAATATCCGGGCCGCAGGGCAATGTGTCAATCCCCAAAACTGCCTCGGCAAGGACATTCTGTCCCGCCTGCAGCAGTGCCATGAGGGTCATTCTGATCGTTTACAGCAGTTGCTGATCGACGGTCTGCAGGAATTGGTGGGAAAACTGCTGCTGCAGGCCGGCTGCCCGGCCGCTCAGATCGAGGCTGCGGTCGCCGCCGGCAACCCCGGCATGACTTACCTTCTGTGCGGGCTGCCCGCCGCGGAGATTCTGTATCCCCCGCATCTGCCGAGGATGCGGGGGGCGACCACACTGGCCTCGCAGGCGTTGGCGATCGGTCTTCCGACAGAACTGCAGTTGTTTCCATTGGTGACCGGGTTCATCGGCGGCGACCTGGTTGCCTTTCTGTTCGGTCTCGGCAGCCCGCAGCCGGGGACGGTCTGTATCGATATCGGCACCAACGGCGAACTCGGCGTTTGGACCGGCGACCGCTGGTGGGTGACTTCTGCGGCGGCCGGACCGGCCTTCGAAGCGGCGAATGTCAGCTGCGGCATGCCGGCGGAGCGCGGCGCCGTCATTGATGTCCGGCTGACTGCGGACCGGTTGCAGTTGGAGGTGCTCGGCGGACCTCCGCCGAGAGGGCTCTGCGGCAGCGGCCTGGCGGCCCTGATTGGTGCAGGTGTCGCCGGAGGACTGATTGACCGGCATGGTCGGATTCGGGCGGCCGAGGAACTGGCAACGCCTCTTTCCCGGTACCTGGACGAAGACGGCATCCTGTTTTATCGGGACGCCCAAGCCCGGCTCCGGCTCAGTCAGGCCGATGTGCGCGGCTTCCAGCTGGCCAAAGGCGCTTTGCGGGCAGGGCTTGAGGTTCTGCTCGAGCGATCCGGCCTGGAACAGGACCAGGTTCGGCAGGTCATCATCACCGGTGCCTTCGGCCAGGCTTTGCCGGCAAGAGCGCTTAAAAGGGTTGCCCTTCTGCCCGAGGACATGGTAGATAAAACGTTTTTCGTCTCGAATGGCGTGCTGGACGGGTTGACCGCTTACCTGACAACCGTCGACGGTTCGCAAAGGCTGCAGAAGTTGACGGCTGCGCTTTCGCCTTTCCCGCTTTCCGGCACACCGGTCTTCGAGCAGAAATTCCTGTCATCCCTGGATTTTCAGCCTTAAATCCGGGCCGTTTGCTGCCAACGGCGGAGGTTGTCTTTCCGGACTGCAAAGAAGGGGTATTTTATGGCTACCATCAAGCGTGCTTTGCTCAGTGTTTCCGACAAGACCGGGGTGGTCGACTTTGCCCGGGGGTTGCATCGCTTTGGCATCGAAATCCTGTCAACGGGCGGGACGGCCAAATTGCTGCGGGAGTCGCAGGTTCCGGTGAAGGACGTCTCGGACCATACCGGTTTCCCGGAAATGCTGGATGGCCGCGTCAAAACCCTGCACCCTAAAATTCACGGCGGCCTGCTGGGGCTGCGCGATAATCCTGCGCACCTTGCCAAAATGGCGGAACATGAGATCGCGCCGATCGACATGGTGGTCGTCAATCTCTATCCTTTTGAAACCACCGTGGCCCAGCCGGACTGCACCCTCGAGGAGGCCATCGAAAACATCGACATCGGCGGTCCGACCATGCTGCGCAGTGCCGCCAAGAATAACCGGGACGTCACAGTGCTCGTCGACTGGGGTGACTACGCGGCGGTTCTCGAGGAAATGACGGCCGGTGAGGGAACAGTCTCTGCCGCCACCAATTTCCGGCTGGCCGTCAAGGCTTACCAGCACACGGCTGCTTACGATGCCGCCATTTCCAACTGGCTCGGCTGCCGGGTCGAGGCAGACCATGCTGATTTTCCTCCGGCGCTGACCCTGCAGTTCAAAAAAATGCAGGGCATGCGGTACGGGGAAAACCCTCATCAGAAAGCAGCCTTTTACATCGAGAAGAATGTTCAGGAAGCCTCGGTCGCCACGGCTCGTCAGCTGCAGGGCAAGGCGCTCTCCTACAATAATATCGGGGATACCGATGCTGCCCTGGAATGCATCAAGCAGTTCGACGAAGGCCCGGCCTGCGTGATCGTCAAGCATGCCAACCCTTGCGGCGTTGCCTACGGCGCGACCCTGCTGGATGCTTATCAACGTGCTTTCAGCACCGACAGCGAGTCCGCTTTCGGCGGGATCATCGCCTTTAACCGCGAACTGGATGCCGAAGCCGCACAGGCAATCGTCGAACGGCAGTTCGTCGAAGTCATCATCGCTCCCAAGGTTGCCGAGGCGGCCCTGGGCGTGGTGGCCACCAAGAAAAACGTGCGTTTGCTGGAGTGTGGCGAATGGCCCGAGCAGCCCCGGCCCCGCTACGATTTCAAGCGGGTGAATGGCGGATTGCTGGTCCAGGATCTCGATCTGGAGTTGACGGCCGAGCTCAAGATGGTCAGCAGGCGGCAGCCGACCGCCAAGGAGATGGAAGACCTGCTGTTCACCTGGCGGGTCGCCAAGTTCGTCAAGTCCAATGCCATCGTCTACGGCAAAGACGGCATGACCATCGGCGTCGGCGCCGGGCAGATGAGTCGGGTCAATTCGGCGCGAATTGCCGCCATCAAGGCCGAACATGCAGGACTCGACGTCGAAGGCGCCGTGATGGCTTCCGATGCCTTCTTTCCGTTCCGCGACGGAATCGACAATGCTGCTGCCGTCGGCATTTCTGCCGTCATTCAGCCGGGCGGTTCGATCCGCGACGAAGAAGTGATCGCCGCGGCGGATGAGCATGGCATGGCCATGGTGTTTACCGGCATGCGACATTTCCGGCATTGAAAAACGTTTAAACGCAAAGACGCAGAGATTTAAATGAAAGACGCAAAGACAGACTTTAGGTTTAAACCAAAAAGCGGTTTTTGATTCCTAGGTTTTCTTTGCGACTTGAGTGAGCAACGCGAACGGGCGTTAATAGGTTTACGCGGAGAATATATTATGAAAGTGCTGGTTGTAGGCGGCGGTGGGCGGGAACACGCGCTGGTCTGGAAGATCGTGCAGTCGCCCCTGGTGGACACGGTTTACTGCGCTCCCGGCAATCCGGGAATTGCGGAATTGGCGGAATGCGTGCATATCGCCGCTGATGATATCGACGCGCTGCTGGACTTCGCCCGGGCAGAGCAGGTCGATCTGACCATCGTCGGTCCGGAATTGCCCCTGACCCTGGGCATCGTCGATCGCTTTCAGGCCGCTGGCCTGGAGATCTTCGGCCCCAGCCTGGCCGCGGCGCGCATCGAGGGCAGCAAGAGCTTTTCCAAGGACCTGATGGCCAAGTACGGGATTCCGACCGCCGCTTATCACACCTTCAGCGACCGCGACCAGGGCGTGGCTTATATCCGTCAGCAGGGAGCGCCGATCGTGGTCAAGGCCAATGGCCTGGCGGCCGGCAAGGGGGTGGTGGTTGCCACGTCCGAAGAACAGGCCATCAAGGCGCTGGACGAGATCATGGTCGATGCTGTCTTCGGCGAAGCCGGCAGCAGTGTGGTGATCGAGGAATACATGGCTGGTGAGGAGGCTTCTTTTTTCGCTTTCACGGACGGCAAGCGGGTTCTGCCGCTGGCTTCCTCCCAGGACCACAAGCCCGTTTTCGACGGCGACCAGGGGCCGAATACCGGCGGCATGGGCGCTTATTCGCCGGCTCCTGTGGTCACCGAAGAACTGGCCGCTGAAATCATCGAGACCATTGTGCAGCCGACCATTGACGGCATGGCGCATGAAGGATGCCCCTACGTCGGAATTCTTTATGTCGGTCTGATGATTGCTGGCGGGCAAGCGCGGGTCGTGGAATTCAATGCTCGCTTCGGGGACCCCGAGGCGCAGCCGTTGCTGGTGCGCATGAAGTCCGATATCGTGCCCGTGCTGCAGGCCTGTGCCCGGGGCGATCTAAAGGGAATCAAGCTTGAATGGCACGACAAATCGGCCGTTTGCGTGGTTATGGCATCGGGCGGCTATCCCGGCGCCTACCAAAAAGGGCTGGAAATTTCCGGGCTGCAGAAGGCGGCCGGCTTGGACGAGGTGGTCGTCTTTCATGCTGGAACCCGTTTCGAAGGCGGACACATTGTCAATGCCGGCGGGCGCGTGCTGGGCGTCACTGGCCTGGGACCGACGGTTGCCGCGGCAATCGACAAAGCATATCAGGCCGTAGACTGTATTGATTGGCCAGGTGTACACTTCCGTAAGGACATCGGGCAAAAGGCTCTCAATCGATAGAGGCTCAGAGCCCAGTTTCTCCTTCAACCTGAACGAGGTCATATCATGAAGCAGCAACCGCTTGTCGGTATCCTGATGGGCAGTGATTCCGATTATGAAATCATGGTCGAAACCGCCAAGGCTCTTGAACAGTTCGACATCCCCTTTGAAATGA
>Ga0102943_1000621_pt1 | contig 23670 bp, 22 predicted proteins | sample SalPonC_black_MG_FD_78174 | JGI IMG/M metagenome (GOLD analysis project Ga0102943, IMG submission 78174) | Salt pond soil microbial communities from South San Francisco under conditions of wetland restoration - Salt Pond MetaG... | ecosystem: Environmental > Aquatic > Marine > Intertidal zone >...
ATTGACAGGATAACCTGAGGGAATAACATATTTAACAAAACAAGGCCAGCAACCCCGGCAATACAAATTTTCACAATTTTTAAGATTTATGGTATAACTTCGTCTTTTAGTTCACGACCGATTAAAAAACTAACCTATGTATTGGTTGCAGAAGTAAATCCCCAGATGGGGATTAGCATCACAACATAAATACTCCGGATTACATTGGATATGGCCAATGGACGCTCGCCCATTTTTTCAACAAAAAGAAAGAAGAAAAACCAACCGGTAAATGAAATAAAGTTTTGCATCATCATGGGAAATGCAACGGTTAAGATCCGTTTTAATATGGCAATATCAAACTTTTTAAATCTAAACAGGTTAAAAAACTTTAAATCAACAAACTTTAAGGTGAAGAAAATAAAAAATATCATGGCAGACAGTTCGGCAATAACTGAGGCTAATGCTGCCCCCGAAATCCCTAATTCCGGGAAACCAAAATTACCGAAGATTAAAGCATAATCGAAAAACACATTGGTCAAAGCCATAAAAATGGTAGTCCAGGTAATAATCCGTGTACGGGCTATTCCGATATAAAAGGCTCTGAAACCAAAATTTATAAAAGCAAAAAACAACCCAAAAACACGGTATTGGAAATAGCTAACACTTGCGGATTTAATATCTTCAGATTCAAGAACAGCATCAAAAATCGGATGCATTGCCCACTGCATAACTGCTATAATAAGTATAGCCAATATAATTAAGAAGTAATGCGAATGCTCAATAACTACACCAACCTGTTTATTATTGTTTTCCCCAAATCGCCTGGCGACAATAATCTGAGAACCAATAGAAAAGCCGAAACCTAACATAATTATCGTAAGGTAAAAAACCCCTCCAATAGCAGCTGCACCAAGCTCAATTTCACCTACTCTGCCTAGAAATGCAGTATCAGTAACGCTTATAATATTTTGAACAATACTGCCCAAAATTATCGGATAAGCGATCTTCCATATTTCTTTATATTTAACAGAGGTTTTCAACGATTTAACCATTTAAAAGAGCACAAAATTACATTTTATTTATATATTATTACTTCTTTTGTTGCCAGGAAAATTACCATTCGTCCATATGATTATCGGTCTTAAAAAGAGGTTTATCACTAATTTTATCCATTTAACAAAATAATTACTTTTTATTTATTACGATCATTCGAATCTTAGTATATTTGATATTTCATGTTTTTTATTTTCTTAAAAAAAATTTTTATGATTAGAAATAAATTTCTTATACAAAAATATATACTGCTATTATTTTTATTTATTTTTATTTTATTCTCATGCAACAAAACAAAGGATAAGGTAAATAAAAAAGAGATTGCATCCCCTGGAAAAAAGATTGATACGACCACTGTTTTAATAAAATACAACAACACACTTTTCACTCTACCATCCCCTTATCAGGCCACTTATTCGATAAAAGAGTGCGACATCAGTTTTAATAAAAAACTTCTAAATCCTGCTGATCGCGTTTCATCGTATACTACAAATTTTAAAAAAGCGTTGAATATAGGAATTTACGGAACCGATTTAGGGTATTTAAATATATACGACCAGGTACCTGATGTAATATCCTATTTTACGGTTGTAAAAAAATTAAGCCAGGAATTAGGGATACATAATGCTTTACAAACAACAATCATACAACGTATTGAAAATAATATAGACAACCAGGATTCCTTATTATATTTTTTAACCAACACCTATAAACAATTTGATGCTTATCTTAAACAAAATAATCGAAAAGATATTGGTGCTTTAGTTATAGCTGGCGGTTGGATAGAAAGTTTATATATTTTATCGCAAAATGCTATAGACAGCAAAAACAGAAAAATAATTAACCGGCTGGGCGAACAAAAAAATCCTTTAGATAACCTGATTGAAATCTTATCTCCCTACTACTATAAATCACCTCAATTTACAGATCTTATCGATTCTTTAGTCGATTTAGCTTATGAATTCGACGGGATTATATACAGTTATACCTATGAACCACCAGTTATTCATCCAGACAAGAAATTAACCGAAATAAGAAGTACATCAAACATTATTATATCAGAATATCATATACGAACTATTGCCAATAAGATAGCAACCATTAGAAATAAAATCATCGAATGACATGAAAATTTTATCCGCGAAAATAATTGTACTTACTATATTTATCCTATCTACCTCAACATTATTGTACAGTCAAAAGAACACTAATATTGCAAAATGCGACCAGTTATTAAATTCGGGCTATGTTTCAAACGGACAAGAGTATAAAGCCCGACTGGATGAAAATAATAAAGCTAAATTTTACACCACCTTTTATGGGGGAAGCTATTACAGAGTAATTGCATGTACCAATAACAATAATTATCCATTAATTTTTTCGGTATTTGATACAGAGAAAAATTTACTTTTTTGCAATAAGGATTATCAATTTACACCGTATTGGAATTTCACCTTTTCATCAACCATTGATTGTATTATCGAACTTGAAATTAAAAGTGATAAGCCATTAAACGATGAAGTGATGCTAATAATTGGTTTTAAAGAAAAATAATCGTATTTTCGTATATATCAACCTTTACAGGACCTATAATAACCTATGAGTGAGCAAATACTAAAAGCATTAATGCAACTTTTTGCAATTATTGCACATCCATCAAGCGATGCAAAAGAACGCAGGTCTATTGTTGAATACTTCTTAAAACGCCAGTTAAATCAGGAAACCGTAAAAACCTATTTAAAAGTTTTTGATGATTATTATAAAATTCACCAACAAAAACTTAGCGAAAAAAGCAAACGCAAAAAACGCACCGCTTCAAGTTCAGTAAGGGTTTTAAAAATTTGTACTCAAATCAACGAAGAGTTAACCCAAAGACAAAAGCAAGTTGTTCTGGTTCAGCTTTTAGAGTTTGTAAAATCTGGTAGAGAAATTACAGAACAAGAAATGGCTTTTGTTACTACCGTTGCCGATAGCTTTCATATAAATCAAGAAGAATACCAGGAAATAGAAGACTATGTTTTCTTTGGATATGATAAAATACCTGATACCAAGAAACTGCTGATAATTGATAATAACAAAAACTTTAAGCACGATAAAGTTTTTCATATGGAACATCCTTCGCTTGAAGGACAGTTAAGAGTTCTGGAGGTTTCTTCAGCTAATATGTATTATATTAAATACATTGGCGAAAGCGAATTATACCTTAACGGACAATTACTTGAACAGGAAAAAGTATATGTACTTAATAACGGAGCATCGATTCGTAATCCTAAAATACGCCCTATTTATTATGGCGATATTATCAGCCAGTTTAATATTGACCGGATTAAAACAAGAATTTTATTTGAAGCTAAAAATATAAAATATCAATTTAAATCAGGAGCTACAGGATTACATACGCTAAATTTTTCAGAAGAATCAGGTCATCTGGTAGGGATAATGGGTGCCAGTGGTGCAGGAAAATCAACACTTTTAAACGTCCTGAACGGAACATCTAAACCTACAGAAGGTAAAGTACAGATAAACGGAATAAATATTCATACAGAAGAAGAAGAAATTGAAGGGTTAATTGGTCATGTATCACAAGACGATTTGCTTATTGAAGAACTAACTGTTTTTCAAAACCTGTATTATAATGCCAAACTATGTTTTGATAATTATACAGACGAACAAATTCAGGAAGCCGTTTTTGATGTACTTGAAAATCTGGGATTATATGATATCCGTGACATTGAAGTAGGAACCCCATTAAATAAAAAAATTAGTGGTGGACAAAGAAAACGATTAAATATTGCTTTAGAGTTAATTCGGGAACCGGCTGTACTTTTTTTGGATGAGCCTACATCCGGTTTATCTTCACGCGATTCGGAAAATATCTTAGACCTGCTAAAAGAATTAACCCTTAAAGGGAAGCTTGTTTTTGTAGTGATTCATCAACCTTCATCTGACATATTTAAAATGTTTGATAAACTATTAATCCTTGATAACGGGGGTTATTTAATATACGATGGAGACCCAATTGACTCGATAATCTATTTTAAATCAAGCATTCAGCATGCAAACTGGAGTGAAAGTGAATGTCACTGCTGCGGAAATGTTAACCCTGAACAAATTTTCAATATTATTGAAACAAAAGTTGTTGATGAATTCGGGAACTTTACTAACGAACGAAAAATTTCACCCTCCGAATGGAGAGTAAATTTTGAAAAAGAAAAAAAGAAAAATAAAGAAGAACAACATCAAAAAATAGGAGCTTCTTCAAATTTACCTCCACCTCAAAAACGAAAAGTTCCTGAAATTTTATTTAAAACACCGAATCGATTCAAACAATTTTTGGTATTTGTTAAACGGGATATACTCTCCAAGCTATCAAACACTCAATACTTAGTTATCAATTTGCTGGAAGCGCCTTTACTTGCATTTTTGCTTGCATATATCATACGATATTATAATGTAAATGTAAGTAACGAAGTTGGTTACAGCTTAATCGAAAACAGCAATTTACCTGTTTATATTTTTATGGCGGTTATTGTTGGTTTATTTATCGGATTAACTGTAAGCGCCGAAGAAATTATTAAAGATCGTAAAATATTAAAAAGAGAAGCATTTCTTAATTTAAGCTGGGGAAGCTATCTGTTTTCAAAAATCGCTATTCAGTTTACATTATCAGCCATCCAGGCATTAATGTTTGTAATTATTGGAAACACTATTATGGAAATTAAAGGAATGTATTTTGAATATTGGCTGGTGCTTTTTAGTGCATGGTGTTTTTCCAATATGCTGGGATTGGTAATATCAGATAGTTTTAAAACAGTTATAACAATATATATTCTTATTCCATTTTTAATCATCCCACAGCTAATATTAAGCGGAGTAATTGTTAAATATGAAAAACTCAATCCCGATATTTCAAATCCCCGGGATATTCCTTTTTATGGAGAGATAATTACTGCACGTTGGGCTTACGAAGCATTAGCTGTTTATCAATTTAAAGAAAATGATTACGAAAAACAATTTTATCCCTACGACAAAGCAATGAGTATTGCTGACTTTAAGAAGAATTATTGGATAAGAACTTTAAACAATAAAGTAACATTTATTGAGAGGCATATTAATAACCCCGAGAAATTGGAAGAAGTAGAACAAAACCTGGAATTGATAAAACACGAAATAACAAACGAACTTGAAAGTAGATCCGGCAGAATCGTAAAATTTAATAAACTGCAAAATCTTACTTCAGAAAATATAAATAAAGAAACGATAGATGCTTTAAAAGATTATCTTAATATTCTAAATCAATATTATATTCAACTATACAATAAAGCAAACAGTCTGAAAGATCAAATTATTTCTGAACATCAGGAAACACCTGAAGAACGGGCTAAGTTCATGAAATTAAAACGAGAAAATTATAATGACAACCTTGCAGAATTAGTTAAAAACACGAACGAAATAAATAGAATAGTAGAATATAACGGAAAATTATATCAAAAAATTGACCCGATATTTTTAGATCCTCCAAACAAGTTTATTAAAGCCCATTTTTATGCACCTCAAAAACAATTTTTCGGAAAATATTATGATACTTTTAAAATTAATATAGCCATAATATGGTTTATGACTATTCTGCTATTTGTTGTGCTATACTTCAGGCTATTAAGAAAAGCACTTGACTTTTTTGAAGAACAAAAATTTAAAACGAAAAAAAGTTAAAAAAAATCATCTACATTCAACCAACAGGCAGAATGAAGATGATTAAAAGTATTTAAAATCGCAGATTAAAGGATTTGATCAAGAGTTAATCAACCACTTCAATCATCTTAAAAGGTATTCTAATGATCGACTCATAATCTTCGCCCGCTTCAAGCATATCTTCATCGTCCTCTTCATAATACCAATTTATAATAACCTCGTTACGGGCTTTTTTTATGGCTTCTAATTTCTTAAATACATCTAAAATACACTTTGATGAACTGGTATTAAAATATTCTAATTGAATATTAACCGTTGTCAGCTTTTGTGGATTTCCAGAATATTCTTCAAGCCACTCAACTAATGGGCGATAAAATTCGATTGAATTTTCAGGAATAGATCTTCCTTTTATTTCAATTACACCAGTTTCAGCATTAAAATTTACTGCCGGGGTTTTGGGGGTTCCTTCAATTGAAATTGATTCCATAGAATTCTTATATTTAAATTTTTTATTTTATTTATTATATTTTTATATTCAATGTAAAAAAAGAGAAATCAGGATTATAATCCTTAAACTGATAATCTACATTTCCGTCTGTTCTTCGGGCAATATCAATTAAACCTAATCCACCGCCCCCTTTATCGGAAAATTTTTGATTATTTAATACAAACTTATATAATTCTTTTAACTCATCTTTTGATAATGATTTTATCTTATCTAATCGTTCTTTCAGACTTTTAATTTTATCATTTCTTATGAAATTGCCGGTTTGAATTTCATATTGCTCATTATTTTTGGATACAACAAATATTCCAAAATGAATATCCAGGCCACTATTGAAATCACCAGGCAAATCATCGACATGGTGATACAAATTTTGTAAACTTTCTACTAAAACATTATAAATCTTCTTTTTTGTAATTGATTTATCAATAACGTGATCGAGTTTTGTTTCAACTACTCCGAGTACGTTTGTAATTAATTGTGCAGTAATACTTCCTTTATATGCAAGAAGTACCTCACCTTTATTCATTTCAGAAAATTGCTCATCAATATCAAAGCTCATACAGGCTTTCGCTTTATTTACTTTACAAGTTGTATAAAATTAAAACATTTTTATCCGTAAAACAAATAATATTAAAAATTGGTTCAAACAAAATTTAAAACATTATTTTTCTTCATTATTTGTATCTATCAAATAAAAATTAACTAAATATATATTAAAATTAAACAAGTTAATGGAGCTTTCAAAATAAATTTTTTTAATCGTCATTAAACTGGCGATGAATAGTTGATTTTTTAATACAAAAAATTTTTACCGGTTTACTTTCTTTGTCTTTTTACTTCCCTGGTAAATTTCATAATTTAAAAATTTACATTCTAGGGGCCCATTAAACAAGGTTATTTTTTGTGAAGGTTTAAGACCGATAAATTTAATTGCTTCCATATTATTACTCAGCATCCAAACAGCATATCCCTCAAATTTATTTTTAAATATATCGCCCAATGTAGCGTAAAACTCTTTGATTTTATCCTTTTTTAATCTTTCTCCATATGGGGGGTTGGTTATCACAATACCCTCTGCTTTCTCCGGCGGCTTAAAATCCTCAATGGGGATTATATTTAAATCAATTTTTCGTTTTAACGCGGCATTGGCAATATTGTGTTTAGCAACCCTTATAGCAATTTCAGAAATATCAGCACCTATAATTTTAGCATTAAAATCATTGTTTTCCACATCTTCTTCATAGATTTTTTCCAGCAACACGCTATCAAAATCTTTCCAGGTTTCAAATGCAAATTTTTGCCGGTAAATACCCGGGGGAATATTATATGCTATCATTGCTGCTTCAATTAGCAATGTCCCTGAACCACACATCGGGTCGATAAAATTACTTTTTTTATCCCACCCTGATAACAAAATCATGCCGGCAGCCAGCACCTCATTTAACGGGGCTTTTGTTGCTTTGGTCCGGTATCCTCTTTTATGCAAGGATTCACCCGAGCTATCAAGAGACAAGGTACATAAATCATTAGAGATATGAATATTCACTTGCAAATCAGGGTTTTCTGTCTCTACATAAGGCCTTTTTTTATATTTATCTCTAAATTGATCTACGATAGCATCTTTCACCTTTAGTGCTATGTATTTTGAATGAGAGAAATATTGTGAAAAAACAGTGCTGTCTATTGCAAAAGTTTGATTTACATCAAAAAAAGAATCCCACGATACAGATTGTACTTTATCATAAAGTTCTTTCTCATTTTGAGCTTTAAATTCGGCTATTGGTTTTAATATTTTTAATGCAGTACGCAAGTAAAAATTAGCTTTATAGAGTAAAGTCTTATCACCATAAAATTCAACCACTCTTTTCCCTGTTTTAACATTAGCTGCTCCAAGCTCAATTAACTCCTGTTTTAAGACCTCTTCTAATCCCTGAAGAGTTTTGGCAAACATTTTAAACGTTTTATCTTCTTTCACTTAACCTATATTTTTTATACTATTTGAAAATAATTCTTAACTGCACTAACTGCATTTTTTTTTCGCTTTTCTCCTTCTCCTCCGATTATTTTATACGGAAAATGGTATCTCTCCAGCTCATATTTATACATTGCAAATAATTCTTCTCTCATCTCTCCCCCATTTTCTCTTACAGAATCAGGAACCCATGGAATATCTGTATTGCAAAGTAAAAATAAATCAATAGTACTTTCTTTTATTTTTTGGTCAAGCCAACCCGGCACCTTTTGATAAACCACCTCAAACCAAATTTTGGTAATAATTAAAAAAGTATCATAAAATAACCACTGGCTTGCTTTTAAAAGATACTCATTTTCCAGTTCTATTTGTTTTTTTGCGATATGCTCCACATCATCAAATGTGTAAGATCTATTTATTTTCTCAATGTAATTACGAGCATATTCCGGAACCCAAATGGTTCTAAAATAAGTAGCCAGATATTTTGCCAACTCGGTTTTTCCTGTTGACTCTGGTCCGATTAAGACTATCTTCTTTATATCTTTTTGAGTTCTTTTTTCCATTCAATATAACCGGTGACAGCTAATACGGTATAAACGGCAAAGAGAATTACCGTAGCATACAACCCTTTATAAATATACAAACCTAACGACACAGCATCAATAATTATCCACACCAACCAATGCTCAATAATTTTTCGTGCTAACATCCAGGTGGCTATAAAACTACCTGCTGTTGTAAAAGCATCCCAATAGGGAATTTCAGAATCGGTATAGTTCACTAAAATATATGCAATTATTCCAAATAGAACAACTGTGGCTATTACAAGATATATGGATAAATTAAACTTTACCCTGGAAATTTTCAAATCATCTGTTTTTTTACTTTTCCCGCCAAACAGCCAAAAGTACCAGCCATAGATACTAACAACCAGGTAGTATACCTGCAGCCCCATATCGGCATAAAATTTAGTAATATAAAAGACATAGATGTATAAAGCGGAGGTAATAAGGCCAACAGGCCAACACCATATATTTTGTCTGATAGATAGAATAATGTACAATAAACCAAATATTGCACCTAAAAGCTCAATATAATTATCCAAAATCCATGATAACACCTGTTGCAGCATATTATTACTTTTTAAAACGCTGCAAAGATATTAAAAAGTGGAAGTTTGTGGGGTATTTAACACCTGTTTTTGGTATTTATCCCACTCTTTTATTACTTCTATTGCTCTTTTAAAGCCTTCATCACGAGTATTTACAATTTGGAAATACTCACTCATATCCCATAAATCGCGTGCTATTAATCCTTTAACAATCAGACTAAAGTTTTTCTTTGAATCCTTATATTCCTTATCGGTAATATCAATTTTATTTTTTTTACCATACTCGCGTAGGTCTTTCAAAATTCTCTCATCTACTTCAAATTCATTTTTAAATGATTCAAAATCGGTATAATTAGATTTTAACTTTTTTCGATTATTATCAATATACTCTAATACAAAAGAATTTAATACCCCCTGGCGTACCATTTTACTATAATAATCGGTAACCGAAGTAGTATCTAAAGGAACAAAAATATCGGGCATAATTCCACCACCCCCATAAACTATACGTTGATTTTTTAGCGTATAATATTTTAATGAATCGGGGAAATCAATACTATCCTTGCTAACAAATTCGCCATGTTCGTATCGGTTTAATAATTCTTTGGCATATTCCTCGGCACCACTTTCATAAGGTTTTTGAATTAATCGTCCGGTAGGAGTATAATAACGGGCTACGGTTAATCTAATCATCGAACCATCGGGCAAATACATTGGTTTTTGTACCAATCCTTTACCAAAAGAGCGTCGTCCGATGATTATTCCTCTGTCCCAATCCTGAATAGCACCCGATACAATCTCACTTGCTGAAGCAGAGCCTTCATCAATCAGAACAACTACTTTTCCTTTTTTAAAAATACCGCTACTGGTAGAGAAATTTTCCATTTTAGGAACTTTCAATCCTTTGGTATAAACTATTAATCTATCTTGCTCCAGAAACTGATCGGCAAGCTCTATTGCCTTATCAAGATATCCACCACCGTTACCTCTCAAATCAAGGATGATTGAATTTGCACCCTGCTCTTTTAATTTGTTCATTTTCTCTTTAAATTCCTCGATGGTAGTCATTGCAAACCGATTGATTTTTATATATGCTATTTCACTATCAATCAGATATGCAGCATCAACACTATAAATGGGTATTTTATCACGAATAATAGTAAAATGTAAAATATCATTCACCCCTTTACGTTTAATGCCTACATTTACTTTTGTTCCTTTCTCGCCAAGTAAACGATCACGAACACCTGTAGTAGATATATTAACCCCGGCAACATTTTCACCATCAATTTCCACTATCCGGTCGCCGGCACGAATACCTACTTTTTCTGATGGCCCTCCTGATATAGGGGATATCACATAAATAGTATCCTCTAAGATATTAAACTGAATTCCAATGCCTTCGAAATTACCTTCTAAAGGTTCATTCATTTCTTTCACTTCATCTGCTGGAATATACACAGAGTGGGGATCAAGCTCTTTCAAAATATCAATAATAGCATCTTCAACAAGTTTCTCAGAATTTACAGAATCTACATAATAGGAAGAAATATATCCTAAAGCCCGGCTAAATTTAAAAATATCTTCTGTTAAATGTTGTGAAAACAATTGATTAGGTAGTAGAGCTAAAAATAATAGGATATATGTTAAAAATTTAAACTTTCTTATCATAATGAAGGTTTTTTAAAATTGTGTTACAATAAAACAAAAAGTATGCAAAATTTATTATCTTGCTTTTAGGTTAAAAGGAATTTTAATTACATCCGACAAATCCTCCCCATCTTCAAATATCTGGTCGTCAATGTCTTCATAATACCAATCAACGTTAATTGGAGCTTTCTTCAGATACAATTTTTTGAAATAATCTAAAATCTGAAGAATATATTTTGAAGAGGCAGAATTCATATAATCAAGATCAAATACCAGATTAAAATTAAAATCTCCGGAATTTATTTCTTCTTCTAAAATAGTGTTAACAAATGTTTCCACTTTGAAAATAATAGATTCATAAAAAGAAACTACATCCTCCGGTCTGGACGTTCCTATCAATTCAAATTTTCGATTTTTTATATCAAAATTAACTTTAGGAGTAAATTCTGTTGGTTCAATATAAAGGTTTTCCATTGAATATGAAATCTTTTATTTTGTATTTATCAATATATCGAGCGTGTAATATAAGAATTTATTATCAATTTGTTGAAACGTATATTCAAATTTATTTCGAACCACTTTAGCTATTCTTATTAATCCTATACCCGGGGATTGTTTTTTACTGTATATTTCATCTTTTAAAATTTTTTTATACCATTCTTTCAGTTCAGGTAATCTTGAAATATTTATTTTATCGAGATGTTTTTTAAAATCAGGCAAATCTTCTTTTTTTATAGGATTCGACGCGCTTAATCGAAAAGAATGATTTTCTTTCAATATTTTAAATTCTGGTAAATAAAAAACAGGATTAAAAAATTTGATTTCTTCTGAAGTATATTTATAGCTATTTTCAAGCATTTCAACCATCACAATCTGGATTTTCTTATAAGTGATATTACTTAATATACCTGATTGTTCTAATAGTAATAATTCTTTAAGCAAATGATTTACAATAGCATAATTAAAAAAACCTTTGTAATATAATATGGGTTTATTTACTGTCATACCATTATAAACCGAATTGAATAAAATATTTATTCCCACTCAATGGTTGCAGGTGGTTTTGAACTAATATCATACACAACCCGGTTTATTCCTTTTACATTATTAATAATTTTATTGGAAATATCGCTTAAAAAGTCATAGGGTAAATGCGACCAGTCGGCAGTCATTCCATCGGTAGAAGAAACAGCACGTAAGGCAACAGCTTTTTCATAAGTTCTTTCATCGCCCATAACACCTACCGATTGAACAGGCAGTAGAATGGCTCCAGCCTGCCATACTTCATCGTATAAATTATATTTTTTTAACCCTTCGATATAAATATCATCAACTTCTTGTAAAATACGGACTTTTTCAGGGGTTATATCACCCAAAATTCGAATGGCTAATCCGGGACCGGGAAAAGGATGACGACTTATCAGCTCTTTTTTTATCCCCAAAGTAGCTCCCACACGTCTTACTTCATCTTTAAACAATAATTTCAATGGTTCTACCACTTTTAAATGCATTTTTGCAGGTAATCCTCCAACGTTGTGATGTGACTTAATGGTTACAGAGGGACCGTTAACAGAAACTGATTCTATCACATCAGGATATATAGTTCCCTGGGCTAACCATTTCACATTTTTAATTTTATGGGCTTCCTGGTCGAAGATCTCTATAAATACACGACCAATATTTTTTCGTTTTTCTTCAGGGTCAGAAACTCCATTCAGCTGGCTTAAAAATTGTTCCTTAGCATCAACTCCTATTACATTTAAGCCCATATTTTTGTATGACTCGATAACTTTCTCGAATTCATTTTTTCTTAACAGTCCATTATCAACAAAAATACAGGTAAGATTTTTACCTATCGCTTTATGTAAGAGAACAGCTGCTACTGATGAATCAACACCTCCTGATAATCCAAGTACTACTTTATCGTTACCCAACTTTTCTCTCAACTCCTTAATTGTATCATCAGCAAAAACCGAGGGGGTCCAATCTTGTTTACAACCACAAATATCCACTAAAAAATTTTGTAATAATTGTTTTCCCTGTGTTGTGTGATAAACTTCGGGATGAAATTGAATACCGTATGTTTCTTCATCCATAATTTTAAAACCACCAAACAGAACATCTCTGGTACTTGTTATTACCTGAAAATTATCAGGTAATTTGGTAATTGTATCTCCATGTGACATCCACACTTGGGTTCCAGATTCCAACCCTTTAATAAGTCTGTTTTCATTATCGATATGGCTTAATCGAGCACGTCCATATTCTCTATGTTGTGAAGGCATAACTTCACCACCATAATTTTGAGCCAAAAACTGGGCACCATAACAAACACCTAACAAAGGCAATTTAGATTTTATAGATGTTAAATCAGGAATTGGAGCGTTTTTATCACGAACAGAAAACGGGCTGCCAGATAATATAACACCTTTAAAAGATGAATCCAGTTCCGGAATTTTACTAAAGGGATGAATTTCACAATAAACATTTAACTCTCTGACTCTTCTGGCAATTAATTGAGTATACTGTGAGCCAAAATCAAGGATTAAAATTTTTTCGTGCATTTTCTTAAATTTTCTGGCAGTGAATAAAATTTTTGCAAAGATAATATTAATGAATAATTAATTCCCGAAAACAGGACTTAAATAATCATTTGCTAAATATATAACTTCAACCATAGTTTTTCAAGTCATTCTCTCTAATTCAACGGCATATTTTTCTCCGTCTTCGGCCGAAAATACAGGAATAAATACCTCCCGTGCCTCTTCAACTAAAGGTGTAACATCTTTATACCTGGCCGAAAAATGCCCGAGAATTAATTGACCAACATTTGCTTTTTTTGCAATAGTAGCTGCTTGCTTTGCCGTTGAATGAAACGTTTTTTTAGCCTGACCACTTAATTGCTCAGTAAATGTTGCTTCATGAAATAGCAAATCTACATTTTCAATAACAGGTACAATTTTTTCAGAATAAGCTGTATCGGTACAATATGCATATGAGCGCTGTTTATAGGGTGGTAATGTTAAATCAGCATTTAGAATTATATTTCCGTTACTTAAATGCAGGTCTGCTCCTTCTTTTATTTTATGAATTTCTCTAATCGGAATATCATATTGCTGAACGACATTTTTTCGTAAATTTCTTTCATGTGTTTTTTCTTTAAACAAAAATCCACAGGTCGGGATTCGGTGTTTTAAAGGGATGGTTTCTACCGTTATCTTTTTATCTTCATAAATAATTTCATTCCTTTTTGGATTTAAATGATGATAAATGATTTTAAAAGGGAGTGTGCGTTCGAAATATTCAATGTGTTGATTCAATATTTTTTCCAGTTCGCTGTGAGCATAAATGTGTAAATCTGTTTGTCGGTTTAATAAACTAAAGGTCGATACTAATCCAAATAACCCAAATAGATGATCGCCATGCAGATGACTAATAAATATATGATTAATTTTGCCAAACCTTATTTTATTTCGGCGGAGTTGTAGTTGGGTACCTTCTCCGCAATCAATTAAAAAAAACCGCTCATGTGCATTAAGCACGTGAGCGGTTAAGTTTCTTTTCGATGTTGGAACAGCAGAACTGCTTCCGAGTATAGTTACTTCGAAAGTCACATTTACTTATTTTTATTAGCTCTTTCTTCTTCTTCTGCTATCACAATATCAACTGCTTCTTCATTAGAGTAAGCAATATTCAGTACTGTATCCAACTGCGATATGGTAATTAATCGGTCTACAGCATCGGTTAATCCTGTAAGAACAAATGTACCATTAGCATTTTTACAAAGACGATTGGCAACCAGAATAGCACTTAAACCGGAAGAATCACAGTAGCGACAGTTACTTAAATCAAGTATAATGTTTTTTTCTCCTTTCCCGGAGATTAAAACTAATTCGGATTTCAAACTGGGAGCCACATTAGTGTCCAGTTTTTCCTCCATTACTTGAATTAAGGTATACTTTTCCAGTTTTTCAATCTTAAATTCCATGATTTAAAAATTTAAATTTACATAAAAGCACTATTCAGCTTTCTTTTCGTCTTCGTCTTTATCGTCTTTTTTGTCTTCTTCTTTTGAATCCTCTGCTTTAGCTTTTGGTTCAGCCTTTTTTTCTTCATCTTCTTTTTTATCTTCTTTAGATTTAGATTTTTTGGCTTCTTTCTCAGCATCAGATCTTTTAGCTTTTTCTTTAGCGTCCATTTCAGCTTTCTTCTCAGCTATTTCCTTCTTTTGTTCTTCTTCCATCTCGTTCTTAAGCGACGCTAATTCAGAAATATCTCCAAAAGTAGTTTTTTCAAGGTTAGATTTTACCTTTTTAACCGCTTTTTTATTGGCTGTTGATTTTTGTTTCTTTTCAGCTGCAGCTTCTTCTTTTTTCTCATCTTCGAATACACGGCTATGAGAAAGAATAATTTTCTTGGCTGATTTTGAAAACTCAATTACCTTAAATGGTAATTTTTCATCAACTTTAGCAGGGCTTCCATCTTCTTTTACCAGATGTTTAGGTGTTACAAAACCTTCAACACCATATGGCAATGCTACTACAGCACCTTTGTCAAATAATTCAACAATGGTACCTTCGTGTATTGAACCAACGGTAAATACAGATTCAAATACATCCCATGGGTTTTCTTCTAATTGTTTATGTCCAAGACTTAACCTTCTGTTATCTTTATCGATTTCCAGCACTACTACTTCAATGGTTTCTCCAATAGAAGTAAATTCAGCAGGATGCTTAATTTTCTTAGTCCATGAAAGATCAGAAATATGAATTAAACCATCAACACCCTCTTCAATTTCAACAAACACACCAAAGTTAGTGAAATTACGAACTGTAGCTTTATGTTTACTACCAACAGCATATTTCTCATCGATATTATTCCATGGGTCTGGTTTCAACTGCTTAATACCCAATGACATTTTTCTTTCTTCACGGTCAAGGGTTAATATTTGAGCTTCTACCTCGTCACCCACTTGTAAGAATTCTTGTGCACTTCGTAAGTGCTGTGACCAAGACATTTCTGAAACGTGAATTAATCCTTCAACGCCTGGTTGAATTTCAACAAATGCACCATAATCGGCAAGTACAACTACTTTTCCTTTTACAGTATCGCCTACTTTCAGGTCTTTATCCAATGAATCCCATGGATGTGGGGTTAATTGTTTTAATCCAAGGGCAATACGTTTTTTATCATCGTCGAAATCAAGAATTACAACATTTAATTTTTGATCTAATTCAACAATTTCTTCCGGATGATTTACACGACCCCAGGAAAGATCTGTGATATGGATTAATCCATCAACACCGCCAAGGTCGATAAATACACCGTAAGAAGTAATATTTTTAACGGTTCCTTCAAGAACCTGTCCTTTTTCGAGCTTAGCAATAATTTCTTTTTTCTGTTGTTCTAACTCTTCTTCGATAAGAGCTTTATGAGAAACAACAACATTTTTAAATTCGTGATTAATTTTAACCACTTTAAATTCCATGGTTTTACCAACGAATACATCGTAATCACGAATAGGCTTAACATCAATTTGTGAACCGGGTAAGAACGCTTCAATACCAAATACATCTACGATCATACCACCTTTTGTACGGCACTTAATGTAACCCTGAATAATTTCATCTTTTTCAAGCGCTTCGTTTACTCTGTCCCAAGAACGTAATGCTCTTGCTTTTTTGTGCGAAAGCACTAACTGACCGTCTTTGTCTTCCTGGCTTTCAACATACACTTCAACTTTATCGCCTACTTTTAAATCGGGGTTGTAACGAAATTCATTTAAACTAACAACACCTTCTGATTTGTAACCAATATTGATTACAACTTCGCGTTTGGTCATTGAAACAACAGTACCATCAATTACTTCGTTTTCGGTAATTGTTGATAATGTTTGATCGTACATTTTTTCATACTCCTGACGTTCGTCTTTATCATACGATCCTCCTTCTTCTTCAACATTATCCCAGTCAAATTCACCACTTGGTGTAGCGAAATCTAAAACAGATTCTTCGCCTTTTTTTTCTGGTTTTTCTGCTTTTTTTGTTTCTTCTTTTGCAGTTTCTTCAACTTGCACATTTTCCTGCTGTTCTACATTCTCCTGTTGTTCTACAGCTTTGTTCTCTTCTTTTTCTACCATTTAAATTACGTTAATTAATTTTAGTAAATTAGACATTATTTATAGTTTAACAGAGTGCAAAAGTATAATTTTTATTTAATTAATTAAAAATAAAGATACTAAAAAATCATGATACAAATCAAATCCATTAATTTAAAGATTATAATTAGGTTAGAAAACGACTAAAAAACGCTAAAAAGTATTTTGTGGCACCTGCTAACATCTGGTCAAAAACAAAAAAGGCAATATCCTGATACAATTTGCCTCTGCTTTTATTATCTTTACGCTTTGAATAAAAAGTTTTAGTTATTTTCCGGACAAATGATTCAATAAAAATGGAATAATATATAATAAATGAAAAAAATTTTAGTAACCGGAGGGGCCGGTTTTATAGGATCTCATTTATGTGAAAGGTTATTAAATGATGGCAATGAAGTAATTTGTTTAGACAATTATTTCACCGGTACCAAACAAAATATTATACACCTCTTAAAAAATCCTTATTTTGAATTAGTACGGCACGATATAACTATGCCCTATTATATTGAAGTAGATGAGATTTACAATTTAGCATGTCCGGCTTCGCCCATTCATTACCAATATAATGCCATAAAAACGATAAAAACATCTGTAATGGGCTCGATAAATTTGTTAGGGTTGGCTAAACGAATTAAAGCAAAAATTTTACAGGCTTCAACCAGCGAAGTTTATGGCGATCCTGAAATTCATCCGCAAACTGAAGATTATTGGGGTAACTGTAACCCTATTGGTCCCCGTTCATGCTACGATGAAGGAAAAAGATGTGCAGAATCCCTTTTTATTAATTATCATCAACAAAATAAGGTACGAATTAAAATAGCCAGAATTTTTAATACGTATGGCCCCAAAATGAGTATGAATGACGGGCGGGTAGTCTCCAACTTTATTTTACAAGCCCTGAAAAACGAAAATATAACCATTTTTGGTGATGGAAAACAAACCCGTAGTTTTCAGTATATTAATGATTTAATTGAGGCACTAATAAGGATGATGAATACCGATGATACTATAACAGGACCTGTAAACATTGGTAATCCGGAAGAATATACTATGTTAGAACTGGCAAAACAAATTATTGATTTAACCGGTTCTAAGTCTGAAATAAGCTATTATCCTCTTCCGGAAGATGATCCGATTCAGAGACAGCCTGATATTTCACAGGCAAAAAAATTGCTGAATAATTGGGAACCCACTACCCGACTAAATGACGGATTAATTAAAACCATCGAATATTTTAAAAAAGAATTGAAATGATGAAAGGAATAATTTTAGCCGGTGGTGCCGGAACAAGACTCTACCCTATTACGAAAAGTATATCAAAACAGATAATCCCGATTTACGACAAACCGATGATTTATTATCCACTTTCTGTTTTAATGCTTGCAGGGATACGAGATATCTTAATTATTTCTACCCCTAAAGATATTGATCTATATAAAGATTTATTGGGTAATGGAAATCAGTTAGGCATTCATTTAAGCTATGAAATACAACCTTCGCCCGATGGATTAGCCCAGGCTTTTATTATTGGAGAAGAATTTATTGGCAATGACAATGTTTGTCTGATTCTGGGAGATAATATCTTTTACGGATATGGATTTAGTAATATACTAACACAAGCAGCAGAACTAAAAGACGGGGCTACTGTATTTGGATATTATGTTAACAATCCGCAACGCTATGGTGTTGTTGAATTTAATGATTCCGGAAAGGTCCTCAGCATTGAAGAAAAGCCCCAAAAACCAAAATCTAATTATGCCGTAACCGGATTATATTTTTATTCGAATGATGTAATAAACAAAGCCAAAAATCTAAAACCAAGCAAACGGGGCGAACTGGAAATTACTGATCTAAACCGTTTATATTTAAACGAAAACCGGTTAAAAGTTGAATTGTTAGGACGTGGATTTGCATGGCTTGATACCGGAACCCACGAAAGTCTTTTGCAAGCTTCAAACTATATTGCAACTATTGAGCAAAGACAAGGGTTAAAAATTGCATGTTTAGAAGAAATTGCTTACAAAAAGGGGTTTATTACTAAACAACAATTAATAAAATTTGGCGAAGATTTAAAAAACAATCAATACGGCGAATACTTAACAAAAATAGCTAACGAGTAAATTTTTATGGAAGTAAAAGAAACAGATATTCAAGGGATAAAAATCATAAAGCCTAAAATTTTTGAAGATTCAAGAGGCTATTTTTTTGAAAGTTATAATAAAAAAACACTTGAAGATATAATTGGAGGGGTGGAATTTATCCAGGATAATCAGTCTTTATCAGAATATGGTACGATAAGAGGTTTACATTACCAACTGGCGCCATATGCACAAGCGAAACTAGTTAGAGTTTTACAAGGGAAAATTTATGATATTGCTGTCGATATTAGAGAAAATTCACCAACCTATGGAAAACATTTTGGCATAGAGCTTTCTGAAGAAAATAAAATTCAACTATTTATCCCCAAAGGTTTTGCCCATGGATTTTCAGTATTAAGCCCAAAAGCTATTGTACTTTATAAAACAGACGAATTTTATTTTAAAGATTCGGAAAGAGGGATAAAATACAATGATCCGGAACTTGGAATTGACTGGAAAGTAGAACCCGAAAAATCAATTCTTTCATGTAAAGATAAAGTTTTACCAACTTTCAAAGAAGCAGAAAAAAATTTTCATCTATAAACGATTATAATTATGATTAATGTTTTGGTTACAGGAGCCAATGGACAGCTCGGCAGCGAGATTAAAGAGGTAAATAAAAAGTATAATCAAATTGGCGAAAAGCAGGCTAATTTTATTTTTACAGATATCGACACACTTGATATATCAAACAGTGTGTTTTTAAAGAAGTTTTTTCAGGATAATACAATCGATTATGTTATTAATTGTGCTGCATATACGAATGTAGATCTGGCCGAAAAGGAAGTTAAAAAAGCCTACGAAATTAATGCTCAGTGTGTAGAAAATATAATCAACGCTATAAAACCTTATCACATAAAATTTATTCATATTTCTACCGATTATGTTTTTAATGGAAAATCCTTTATTCCTTATACCGAGGATATGCCGGAAAAACCCAATTCAGTATATGGAAAATCAAAATTAGAAGGAGAAAAAATTGCTTTAAACTATTCCGAAACAATTGTTATCAGAACATCGTGGTTATATTCATCGTTTGGTAAAAACTTTGCCAAAACCATGCATAAACTATGCAACGAACGTGAAGAGCTTAATGTTGTTTTTGATCAGGTTGGAACACCTACTTATGCCAGAGATTTGGCTTCTGCTATTTTTAAAATTATTGAACAATCTGAAATCAATAACAATTTTAAAGCCGGCATATATCATTACTCTAACGAAGGAGTTTGCAGCTGGTATGATTTTGCCAGGGCAATTGCTTTAAAATCCTATTCGAAATGTTCCATTAACCCAATAGAAACCAAAGATTATCCAACTCCTGCCCAAAGGCCATTTTACAGTGTTTTGAACAAAAACAAAATAAAATCGGTATATAATATAGACATCCCTCATTGGCAAGAAAGCCTTGATGATTTCTTTATGGAAATCTAATGAAAAGAAATATTTAAAATCATACAATTTTTATAATTTTGTTTTGCAATTCTAAAAACTTAAAAACATGACTGATAAGGATTTAATGCAACAAGTAAACGAGAAAGCAAAAGAATGGCTTCATTCAAATACCATCGATAATGAATCGAAAGAACGCATTAAATACATGATTGAAAACGATGAAAATGAATTAATTGAATCGTTTTATAAAGATTTAGCATTTGGAACAGGTGGTTTACGTGGAATCATGGGCACAGGAACCAAACGAATAAATATTTATACCATTGGAATGGCTACACAGGGTTTAAGCAATTACCTTAAACAGCAATTTGCCGGTAAAAAAGAAATTAAAGTGGCCATAGCTTACGATTCCAGAAATAACAGCCGTCTTTTTGCCGAAAAAACAGCCAGTGTATTTTCCGCCAACGGAATAAAGGTTTTTCTTTTTGATAAATTAAGACCAACCCCCGAATTATCTTTTGCTATCCGCAATTTAGGGTGTCAGAGTGGAATTGTTATTACTGCATCACATAATCCTAAAGAATATAATGGATACAAAGTATATTGGGAGGATGGCGGCCAGATTATCAGTCCCCACGATAAAAATATAATTACCGAAGTACAAAAAATTAAAAGTATTGATGAAATCCGGTTTGACCATGAATTAACACATGTAAAAGAAATTGGAGATAAAATCGATAATGAATATATTAAACAGATTAAGAAACTATCACTTAATCCTGATATCATTAAAAAACATAAGGATCTAAAAATTGTATTTACTCCAATTCATGGCACAGCTGTTGATTTGGTTCCAAAAGCCCTAAAAGCATTTGGTTTTGAGCATGTTGATATAGTTGAAGAGCAAAATACTCCAGATGGAAATTTCCCCACGGTAAAATCGCCCAACCCGGAAGAACCGGCAGCCATGGAATTAGCATTAAAAAAAGCTAAAGCTGTTGATGCTGATATTGTTATGGGAACCGACCCTGATGCTGACAGAGTAGGTATTGCCGTTAAAAATTTAGATGACGATTTTATACTTCTTAATGGTAATCAGGCAGCAGCCTTACTCATTCATTACTTAATCACCCAATGGAAAGAAAAAGGGAAATTAAAAGGAAAAGAATATATTGTAAAAACCATTGTTACCTCAGAAATAATAGCTGATATCGCTGAAAAATACGGGGTTCAAAATTACGATGTATTAACAGGCTTTAAATATATCGCTGATATCATTAAACAAAAGGAAAAAGTAAAACAGTTTATTGGCGGTGGAGAAGAAAGCTATGGATACCTGGCCGGTGAATTTGTCCGGGATAAAGATGCGGTAATGTCTTGTGCTCTATTAGCCGAAACAGCGGCCTGGGCTAAAAGTAATGGAAAAAAACTTTACGAACAATTGATTGATATTTATGCTGAGTTTGGTTTTTATAAAGAAAAGCTGATATCGATTGTGAAAAAAGGAAAAGCGGGCGAAGAAGAGATTAAAAAAATGATGGATAACTTTAGAAATAATCCGCCACAAACCATTAACCATTCCAATGTAATGTTAATTCATGATTTTTTGAAACAAAAAACATTCGACCAGTTGAGTCATCTACGTTATGAAATTAACCTACCCAAATCAAATGTATTACAATTTATTTTAAAAGATGGCTCAAAAATATCTATCAGGCCATCAGGTACCGAACCCAAAATAAAATTCTATTTCAGTGTAAACGAAAAGCTGGAACGGAAAGAAGACTTTGAGAAAATTAATCACGTTTTAGATGAAAAAATTGATGCTATTATTCAAAATTTAAGGATCGATAGTTAGTATAGAGTTCTCAGTTCTCAGTTCTCAGTTCTGAGTTAGGAGTTTTAAGTTGAATTTAGAAAAAATATAGCTTATGAAATCGTATCGAGAAGAAGTTTGGTTTAATACTAACAGTAGAAGAGAATTAATAAACATTACTCCTGTAGTTGAACAAGTATTAAAGAAGAGTGGAGTAAAAGAAGGATTGGTATTGGTTAATTCGATGCATATTACCAGTTCCATTTTTATTAATGATGATGAAAGTGGTTTGCACGAAGATTTTGAAAAATGGCTGGAAAAATTAGCTCCGGAAAAACCATACGATCAGTACAATCACAATTATGCTGAAGACAATGCCGATGCCCACTTGAAACGAACTATTATGGGACGTGAAGTGGTTGTTGCTATCACTGAAGGGAAACTGGATTTTGGACCATGGGAACAAATTTTCTATGGAGAATTTGATGGAAAACGAAGGAAGAGAATTTTAATTAAAATAATTGGAGAATAGTTTTATTTCAGGTTTACCTGCCGGAGGCATGGTTTCAGGTCCCGAAAAACACAAATTTTTAATTTGCTTGTTTTTCGTGGATGCTCGAAATGATTATAAAATTGAAAATTTTGTAATCATTTCGGCATTTCTAGTTTCAAGTTTATATCAAAATTAAATTAATAAAATAAACTTTTAAATTACTAATGTGTTTATAGCATATGGCACACGGTCATCATTATAAAGAGCCCAATAAAAGGAATCTTTTTATTAGCATTTTATTAAATGCCGGCATTACCATTGCCGAATTTATTGGAGGAATTCTATCCAACAGTCTGGCCTTAATTTCCGATGCAGTTCATAATTTAAGCGATACGCTGGCTATCATTATCAGCTATATCGCCATGTTGGCAGGCAAAAAAGAATCAAACGAAAAAAAAACTTTTGGGTATAAGAGAGTAGAAATTCTTGCTGCACTTTTTAATGCAGCCGTGTTAGTGGCCATTTCTCTTTATCTGTTTTATGAAGCATATCAACGTTTCCTAAATCCGGAACCTATTGGTACAAAATTAATGTTTATAGTAGCTACCATTGGGTTAGCCGGGAATTTAATTTCTGTACTTTTATTGCATAAAGATTCGTCGCATAACTTAAATGTAAAAGCAGCTTACTTACACCTTCTGGGCGA
>Ga0102943_1000622_pt1 | contig 23666 bp, 33 predicted proteins | sample SalPonC_black_MG_FD_78174 | JGI IMG/M metagenome (GOLD analysis project Ga0102943, IMG submission 78174) | Salt pond soil microbial communities from South San Francisco under conditions of wetland restoration - Salt Pond MetaG... | ecosystem: Environmental > Aquatic > Marine > Intertidal zone >...
AAATTATTTAAGGGAGTAATTCCTGAGCTTAATAATTTTTGTTTTAACCATTGTGGAACTGTACAATCAGTTAGATTTTCAACAGTCATAGCTACAAAACTTGAACAGTCTTGACTATTTAGAATATTTGAAGATAAATTTTCGATACTTGGTTTCCAATCCGAATTTTCATAAATATAATTTGTAAATCGGGTGGGTTTATTTAATAAAGCAGCAACTTCTTTAGAAATACCTTCAATTGATAAACTATCAGAACGATTTGCTGTTGCTGAAATATCTAAAGCAATTTCTTTTTGGCCAGTAATATTTAGTTCAAGAATTTCTTCAACTTCAAATCCTCCAAGCGTTAACTTTTCAATTAAATAATCTAAATTAACCGTTTCAATATTTACGAATTCGTTAACCCGTTTTAATGATGTTTGCATTTGTGAATTATTGAAAAATTTTTATTTAATTTGCTTTAGTAAAAACTAGTCCATTTGTTTCTCCATATCTTTCCATAAATCTCATAAATCTATCCCACGCTTCTGGGCTTTTCATAATATAAATAGATTCAATAGCTTCAGGTTTACCATTAACAAATCGTGCATTAACGTCACGTGTTTCTAATGTACCTTCTTCATCTATTAGATACATTCCTGTAATTTCGCCTTCTTTTGCTGTACTTTTATCTAAGATATTAGGATTTTTGAATCGAAATGTAGCTGTTCCTGTACTACCATCACGTGAACGAGTCAAGCGAACATCTGGTAATACTTTTTCATCAAGACCTTTGATAAATTGAATTTTCGCTTCCATAAGTGTCTCCTTAATTTACAATTGAAAAATCTAAATTATATTGTTTATAGTTTAATCTAATTATGCAAGTTATGGGAACTAAAAACAACTTTTTCTTAATTAAAGTTCAGAACTAACTGGGGTGGCAGGATTCGAACCTACGAATGGCGGAGTCAAAGTCCGCAGCCTTACCACTTGGCGACACCCCAAGAGATTTGAATTAGTATTTCTAATTCAAACAGGAAAATTTCAATATTGGGCAAGAAGGGATTCGAACCCCTGACACCGTAGTTCGTAGCCACGTGCTCTAGTCCACTGAGCTACAAGCCCAAAATCTAATTTTATATAACTATATTACTATACAAGTAGGATTTTCGTAAAGTTAAAAAAAAAATTAATAGAATTTAGTTTTAAACTTGCAAAATGCGTAATTGTTGAATTAAGTTAATTTTTAATAATTCTTAATTATAAATCAAGAAAATAATTTATTAATATATATATATGGCAAAAAAAATTTTATATCAAGATAATGCCCGTCGTGCTCTTGAGCGTGGAATGGAGATAATGGTTGAAGCTGTTTCCGTTACATTAGGACCAAAAGGTCGTAATGTTGTATTAGAAAAATCATATGGCTCTCCTCAAATTGTAAATGATGGAGTAACAATTGCAAAAGAAATTAAATTAGAAGATCATATTGAAAATACAGGTGTTTCTTTAATTCGACAAGCTGCTTCGAAAACAAATGATGTTGCAGGTGACGGTACAACAACAGCTACTGTTTTAGCTTATGCTATGGTTAAAGAAGGATTAAAAAATGTTGCTGCAGGGGCAAATCCAATTTCAATTAAGTTGGGAATGGAAAAAGCAGCCCAGTATTTAGTAACACAAATTAATGAATTTGCACAACCAGTTGAAGATATTCAATCAATTCAACAAGTTGCTTCAATTTCAGCAGGAAATGATGAAATAATTGGATCATTAATTGCTGATGCACTCGCTAAAGTTGGAAAAGAAGGTGTAATTTCGTTAGAAGAAGGTAAAGGTATCGTAACAGAATTAGAAATTACAGAAGGGATGAAATTAGAAAAAGGTTTTATTTCACCTTATTTTATTACGAATACTGAAAAAATGGAAGTTTTGTATGATAATCCATATATTCTTTTAACTGATAAACGAATTACTTTAGTTCAACAAGATTTATTACCTATTTTAGAGCAAATCACTAAAACAAAACGCCCATTATTAATCATAGCTGAAGATGTTGAAAAAGAAGCTTTAGCAACTTTAATTTTAAATAAATTACGAGGAATTATTAACGTTGTTACTGTTCGAGCTCCTGGATTTGGAGAATTACGAAAACAAATGTTAGAAGATATTGCTATCCTAACAGGGGGCACTGTAATTACACAAGATGCTGGATTAAGTCTAGATAATATTCAATTAAATTTACTAGGGCAAGCCCGGAGAATTATTGTCAATAAAGATACAACAACAATTGTTGCTACTGGAGAAACTCTTGAAGATATACAAATTCGTTGTGAACAGCTTCGCAAACAAATTAATTTGGCAGATACGGGGTATGAAAAAGAAAAATTACAAGATCGAATTGCAAAGTTATCAGGTGGAATTGCTGTTATTCGTGTAGGTGCTGTAACTGAAACGGAAATGAAAGATAAAAAATTACGTTTAGAAGATGCAATTAATGCAACACGAGCTGCCGTTGAAGAGGGAATTGTTCCAGGTGGTGGAGCTACCTTAGCTCATTTATCTGAAAATCTTGTAACATGGGCTAAAAATAATTTAAAAGAAGATGAACTTATAGGAGCAATGATTATTTCTAGAGCAATTTTAGCTCCATTACGACGAATTGCTGAAAATGCTGGAATTAATGGTCCTGTAATTATTGAGAAAGTTCAACAACAAGAATTTGAAATTGGTTATAATGCAGCAAAAAATACATTTGGAAATATGTATGAAGAAGGAATTGTTGATCCAGCAAAAGTAACTCGTTCTGGACTTCAAAATGCAACATCAATTGCAAGTATGATTTTAACGACAGAATGTATTATTGTCGATGATAGTAAAACTGTAAGTGAATCTTAAATTCACTTACAGTTTTAAATTTAGAGAAATTATAAATCGTTTAAGTCAGACATTGAATCCGAATTTGATTCATTATTCATTTTTGATGCTAACATATCTTTCATCGCTGTTTTTAACTCTTCCACTTGAGATTTCAATGCTGTGAAATTTTCACTTTGACTATCTTGTCTAATTTGTTCAATTAATTTTGTAATATTTTGTTGTTTGTCTTCGGAAATATTTTCTTTCACTGATGTAAGTTCTTTTTCAGCTTCAAAACATAATGCTTCAGCCTGATTTTTTAAGTCAATATTTTCTCGTTTTTCTTTATCAAGTGAAGCATATTTTTCAGCTTCAGCTAACATTTCTTCTACTTCATTTTCGTTCAGATTTGAAGCACCTTGAATCGTAACTGATTGTTCTACTCCTGTTTCTTTCTCTCTTGCTTTTACTGATAAAATTCCATCAACATCAATATCAAATGTTACTTCAATTTGTGGAACACCCCGTTCCGCTGCAGGAATTCCATCTAATCTGAAATTTCCAAGACTTTTATTGCCTGCTACTAATTCTCGTTCACCTTGCAAAATATGAATTTCTACATTTGTTTGATTATCGACAGCAGTAGAGAACATTTCTGATTTTTTAACTGGAATTGTTGTATTTCGAGCAATAATTTTTGTCATAACACCACCTAGTGTTTCAACACCTAATGATAATGGTGTAACATCTAATAATAAGACGTCTTTAACTTCCCCAGCTAAAATACCAGCTTGAATTGCTGCTCCAATTGCAACTACTTCATCTGGATTCACAGACTGGTTAGGTTTTTTACCAGTTAAAGATTCTACCAAGTTTTGAATTGCAGGAATTCGTGTTGATCCTCCAACCAATACAATTTCATTTATGTCAGATTTGTCTAATCTAGCATCACTCAATGCTTTTTCGACAGGAACTCGGCAACGATTAATTAAATCCTCACATAATTTTTCAAAATTGTCTCGTGTTAATTCTTGTTCAATATGTTTTGGACCTGTTTTATCTGCTGTAATAAATGGTAAATGAATAGTTGTTTTATCAACTGTTGATAATTCAATTTTTGCTTTTTCAGCTGCTTCAGTTAATCGTTGTAAAGCTTGAATGTCTTCACCTAAATCGATTCCTTCTTTTTCTTTGAAATCATTTATTAACCAATTAACTAAAACATTATCAAAGTCATCACCACCTAAGTTTGTATCACCAGCAGTTGCTAATACTTCAAAGATTCCATCTCCTACTTCTAAAATGGAAACATCAAATGTACCACCACCTAAGTCAAAAACTAAAATAGTTTCATTTTGTTTTTTATCTAATCCGTAGGCTAATGAAGCAGCTGTTGGCTCATTAATAATTCTTAAAACTTCAATACCAGCAATTTTACCAGCATCCATTGTTGCTTGTCGCTGTGAATCATTAAAATATGCTGGTACAGTAATAACTGCTTGAGTTACTTCTTGACCTAAATATTCCGTAGCATCATTAATTAACTTTCTTAACACTTGTGCTGAGATTTCTTCTGGACTAAATTCTTTTTTCAGTGCTGGACAATTAATTTTAATATTGTCATTTTGATCTTTACCTACTTTATATGGTAATTTTTTTGATTCTTGAGCAATTTCACTTTCTTTTGATCCAATAAATCGTTTTACAGAGAAAAATGTATTTTCAGGGTTAATAACTGCTTGACGTTTTGCAATTTGTCCTACTAATAATTCTTCTTTTTTTGTATAGGCTACAATAGAAGGCGTTGTTCGTAAGCCTTCAGCATTAATAATTACACTTGGCTGACCTCCTTCAATTGCAGCTACTACAGAGTTTGTCGTACCTAAATCAATTCCTACAACTTTTGCCATTTTGATTTTCTTTTTATAGTTTATGTTTTAAAATAAATTATAATTCTTGGCATTAATATTAATAATACCTAATAAACCGTAGAAAAAAAATTATTTAATAACATAGTCTATTTATCTTAACTAGACAAAGATTAGCAAATTTTTTACACTTTAAAAAATAATTTACTGATTCTAATCAGTTTATTTAGGAATCTAATATAACGACATAACAAAGTTAATAAGTATGAAATAAATTTGGAGGAATATTGTGGCTATAGGTTTATTAGGGAATAAAATCGGTATGACTCAAATTTTTGATGAATCCGGTAATATTATTCCAGTTACAATTTTAAAAGTTGGACCTTGTGTAATAACACAAGTTAAAACAAAATCAAAAGATGGATATAATTCAATTCAAATTGGTTATGGTAATGTTTCAAATAAATCGTTAACTCAACCAGAATTAGGACATTTGCAAAAGTCAAACATTCAACCTTTAAAATATTTAAAAGAATTTAGAACAACTGAAAATGATAACTTTTCAATTGGTCAAGTTTTAAATGTCGATTCGTTTTCACCAGGTCAACTTGTAAATATTCGAGGAAAAAGCATTGGTAAAGGTTTTGCAGGTCTTCAAAAACGTCATAATTTTACTCGAGGTCCAATGACTCATGGTTCAAAAAATCATAGAGCACCAGGTTCTATTGGAATGGGAACAACTCCGGGACGTGTTTTACCCGGAAAAAAAATGGCAGGGCAATTAGGAAACAAAATTACAACCATTAAAAAACTTAAAGTTATTCAAATAAATTCAGAAGAAAATCTTTTAGTTATAAAAGGATCGGTTCCTGGAAAACCGGGAAATTTATTAAGTATTGTTCCTTCAGATTAGATTAACCTTAGTTATAAAATAAATATAGTGAAATATTAAAGTATGACCATTCAAAAATTTATAACATATACTCCATTAGACGTAAATGGAAAACAATTAAATGAAAGCCATGAATTAACGTTAAATGTTGTTGAGAATTCAGGTAATTATTTACTACACAAAGATGTCTTAAGACATTCAAGTTTTCAAAAACAAGGAACAGTTTCAACAAAAACTCGGAGTGAAGTTCGAGGTGGAGGACGTAAACCATGGCGTCAAAAAGGGACAGGCCGTGCTCGAGCAGGTTCAAATCGTTCCCCTTTATGGAAAGGTGGTGGTGTTATTTTTGGACCGAAACCAAAAAAAGTTTTTCTAAAATTAAATAAGAAAGAACGTCGCCTAGCTTTACAGACTTTATTGTATAACAAAAAAAATAACATTATTCTTATTGAAAATTTAGAAAATGAAATTAGTGTACCAAAAACTAAGAATTTTTTAAAAATTTGTCAGGATTGTAACATCAATCTAGATCAAAAAGTTTTAGTTGTTGTTTCAAAGAAACTAACTACATTAAAGTTGTCAGTACAAAACCTGAAAAATGTTGAATTAATTTCTGCTTCAAATTTAAATACTTTAAGTTTACTAAAAGCGAAACAAATTATTTTAACACCATTAGCAATAAATGATATAAAGGAGATGTATTGTGATTAATTCTTCTGATTTTTCTCGTAGTAATGCACAAATTATTAAATATCCGATTATTACAGATAAAGCTACACGACTATTAGAAAATAATCAGTATAGTTTTGTCGTAGATCCTTCTTCAGATAAGATAGCAATCAAAACTGCAATTGAATATTTATTTAATGTTACAGTTATAAAAGTGAATACATGTCGTTTACCACGTAAGAAAAAACGTGTAGGAAAATATATTGGTTGGAAACCACAATATAAAAAGGCAATTGTAACCTTATCTGAAGGCGATGTAATCAATTTATTTACTGAGAATTAATAAATAATATAAAACAATCAAGTTTATGAGTATTCGTCTTTATAAATCGTACACACCAGGTACAAGAAATCGAGCACTTTCAGCGTTTGATGAAATTACAACAACTAAGCCAGAAAAAAGCTTAATTCGAAAAAATCACCGAAATAAAGGTCGAAATAATCGTGGAGTTATTACTATTCGACATCGAGGGGGCGGTCATAAAAAACGCTACCGAATAATTGATTTTAAACGAAATAAATATGAGGTTGAAGGCATCGTAGCATCTATTGAATATGATCCAAATAGAAATGCTCGAATTGCATTAATTCATTATGTTGATGGTGAAAAACGATACATTTTACACCCAAAAGGATTAACTGTTGGAAATACAATTCTTTCTGGTTCGAATTCTCCATTAAGTGTCGGAAATAGTTTACCATTAGAAGAAATTCCATTAGGAACTTCTATCCATAATATTGAATTAATTCCAAATCGAGGGGGTCAAATTGTTCGAGCAGCTGGAACATCGGCAAAAATTTTGGCTAAAGAAGGAGATTATGTTACTTTACGTTTACCGTCTAAAGAAATTAGATTACTTCGGAAAGAATGTCTAGCTACTATTGGAGAAGTAAGCAATAATGATTCATTTTTAGTACAAAGTGGAAAAGCTGGTAGAACGCGTTGGTTAGGCAAACGACCAACGGTTCGTGGTTCAGTGATGAATCCATGTGATCATCCACATGGTGGTGGTGAAGGAAGAGCACCAATTGGTAGAACTCGTCCATTAACACCATGGGGCAAACCAGCCTTAGGAATTAAAACAAGAAAGAGAAAAAAATTAAGCGATGCTTATATTCTTCGTCGACGTTCTTAAAGCATTATTAGATAATTTTAAAAATTTACAAAGATATTTTAAAGATGCCAAGATCATTAAAAAAAAGTCCGTTCGTTGCCTATCATTTATTAAAAAAAATTGATCAAATGACTAAGGCTGGAAAAAAAGACACTATTACAACCTGGTCTCGATCATCAACTATTTTACCTAGTATGGTTGGATTTACAATAGCTGTTTACAATGGAAAACAACATGTGCCAATTTTTATTTCAGACCAATTAGTTGGTCATAAACTTGGAGAATTTGTCTCTACAAGAAATTTTAAATCTCATATCAAAGCTGATAAAAAAACAAAACGTTAACTAAATTAAAAAATGAATCGAATTCTCTATAAGAGTAGATGTCGATGCAATGAAGAATTTTCGATAACTAAAAAACGGAAACTCAGCACTAGACGTGAAGGAAAACCACTTCAATATCCAAAACCGAATGAAGTTGTATCGAAAACTTTTCAAATTAGATATGACAAAAAATTATCTCCAACTGCAAAACTTATTTTAAATAGTTTTCAAAACAAGTATATTTATTATGCAATTGATGATATTTTATATTCGTTTAAATCAAATTCAAGGGAACGAGAAAATCTTTTAGCAATTCTGTATTCACCGGTTCTTTCTTTGCAGAACAATTTTTCGATTAATTTTTTTGATATTTGGATTCATGAAATTTATATTCATGAAATATCAAAGGTTAATAAATTTTTTAAAAATGACTTTTCAAATTTTGAGCAGCTTAATTATATAACGATTAAGCTTTTGTATAAAACAAGAACCCCTGTGAAAAAACTAGATTCATTATGGTAAGTGGTCAATTTTGAATTCAAAATTTGTTAAAATATATGCTTATTTTTTGATTAGATTGATGAAAAACTATGAATGTTCAAAGTCTCAGTTTTTTAAAGTTCAATCTTTTTATTGAATATTTATTGAATATTACATATTAAAAATTATTTATGTCAGACAACCAATCAGTCAAAGCAGTAGCTAAATATATTCGTATGTCTCCTCATAAGATAAGACGAGTTTTAGATCAAATTAGAGGTCGTTCATATCAAGAAGCATTAATGATTTTAGAATTTCTTCCTTATGATGCTGGTGGGCCTATTTGGCAAGTAGTTCATTCAGCAGCTGCTAATGCAAAACATAATTATGGGTTAGATAAAAAGAAATTAATTATTGATGAAATTTTTGCAGATGAAGGACCAAAATTAAAAAGAATTCGACCACGTGCACAAGGTCGAGCATATAAAATTTTAAAGCCAACCTGTCATATTACAGTTATTATGAAGGCAAATAATTAAACAATCAAACAACACATTTAATTTTAAATTAAAAGAATTAATTATATGGGGCAAAAAACACATCCTTTAGGATTTAGATTAGGTATTACACAAGAACATAAAGCTAACTGGTATGCCAATTTTAATCAATATGCCAATATTTTAGAAGAAGACAATAAAATTAGAACATATATAAATACAATTTCAAAAGCAAATAGTATTTCAAATGTTCGAATTAATCGAAATGGATTAAATGATCAAATTCAATTAAATATTGAAACTGGGAAACCAGGAATATTGGTTGGTGATATGGGTAGTGGACTTGAAAATTTGTTGAATAATATTAAAAAGTTATTACCAGAAAATCGTCAACTTACAATTAACGTTTTTGAAGTAGAAAAAGTTGATTTAAATGCGTCGCTTCTTGCAGACTTAGTTGCGGAACAACTTGAAAAGCGTATTGCTTTTAGACGAGCAATTCGAGAAGCATTACAACGAGCTCAAAAACAAAATGTAAATGGAATTAAAATTCAAGTTTCAGGACGCTTAAATGGTGCTGAAATTGCGCGAAGTGAATGGATTCGGGAAGGTCGAGTTCCTTTACAAACCCTACGGGCCGATATTGACTATGCAACACAAGAAGCAAATACAATATATGGAGTTTTAGGAATTAAAGTTTGGTTATTTAAAAGTGAAATCTTAGCTAAATAAAGAAAAGTTTTCAATTAATCAAAAAATTTTATTTATTAAATTAATTTGTTATGTTAAGTCCAAAAAGAACAAAATATAGAAAACATCATCGTGGACGTATGCGAGGACAAAAAACTCGTGGAAATGAAATTTGTTTTGGAAATTTTGGTTTAAAAGCCTTAGAACCAAACTGGATTACATCACGTCAAATTGAAGCAGCTAGACGAACAATTACTCGTTATACAAAACGTGGAGCTTCATTATGGATTAGGATTTTTCCTGATAAATCTGTTACAGCCCGTGCTGCTGAATCACGAATGGGTTCAGGTAAAGGGGCAGTAGATTATTGGGTAGCTGTTGTAAAACCAGGAACAGTTATTTTTGAAATTGGTTCTGTTCCAGAAGAAGTTGCTAAAAGTGCTCTAACTTTAGCCGCGTATAAACTACCACTAAAAACAAAATTTATTATTAAAGACAATATTAAATAAAAATATGGGTGTACCTCAATTTACTGATATTATTTCACTTTCAAATACAGAAATATCTGAAGCTATTATTGAAACTGAAAATCAATTATTTAATTTACGTTTTAAAAAAGCTACTCGTCAAAATTTTAAATCACATGAAATTAAATTTGCAAAGCGTCGTTTAGCTCAATTAAAAACACTTTTAACATCGAGATTAGAAAATCTTGAGCAAAAATAAAAAAAAAACAACTTAATCGCTAATTACGATTAAATAGTAAAAATTATACTAGTCAATAGATATTTAAGGAGTTTTGAATGCCAGTCAAACAAGAAATTGGTATTGTAATTAGTAATAAAATGCAAAAAACTATTGTGGTAAAAATTGAAGATCGATATTCACACCCAATTTATTCTAAAACATTATCAAAAACTAAAAAATATTTAGCTCATGATGAATTAGAAACATGTAATATTGGTGATCAAGTATTACTTGAAGAATGTCGTCCATTAAGTAAAAGAAAACGTTGGAAGTTAATAAAAGTTCTTTCAACATCATCGTTAATAAGTTAAATGATATTTTTATGATTTATCCTCAAACAATGTTAACCGTAGCCGATAATACGGGTGCTAAAAAAGTTATGTGTATTCGGGTTTTAGGTGGTAGTAAAAAATATGCAAAAATTGGAGATACAATTATTGCAGTAGTGAAAGAAGCGATACCTAATATGCCGATTAAACGCTCTGATGTAGTTAGAGCAATTGTCGTTAGAACTAAAAAGACAATTCGTCGTCCAGATGGCATGTATATTCGATTTGATGACAATGCCGTTGTAATTGTTAATATGGAAAATAATCCTCGTGGAACTCGTGTCTTTGGACCAGTTGCTCGTGAAATTCGTGATAAAAACTTTTCTAAAATTGTTTCATTAGCACCGGAGGTTTTATAGATGCCAAAACAACAAAAAATACATGTTAAAGTTGGTGATATCGTCATAATTATTTCAGGTTTTCATAAAAATGAAACAGGTGAAATTATTAAAATTAATAAGAAAACAGGAAAAGTTCTTGTAAAAGGAATTAATTTTAAGTTTAAACATGTTAAACCAAATACAGAAAATGAGATTGGAGAAATTAAACAATTTGAAGCTCCTATTCATCATTCAAATGTGAAATTAAATTTAAAATAAGTATCTTAATATGCTAAATCAACATTCATTAGAAGAAATTGCTGATATTCATAATTTGCTTAGAGACATCAAGGAAGAGTATAATCAAGGTATTAAGCCAATTTTAATAAAAAATAGTCCAAAATTATTTAAAAATCCACATACTGTTCCAAAATTAAAAAAAATTCAGATTAACCGTGGTCTAGGCTTAGCTGCTCAAAATACAAATGTTTTGAAAAAAAACATTGAAGAATTTGAGCGAATTACTGGACAAAAACCAGTTATTACTCGAGCTAAAAAAGCTATTGCTGGATTTAAAATTCGCGAAAATATGGAATTAGGCTTGAGTGTAACATTACGTGGTAAAAAAATGTATGCATTTTTAACGAAATTAATATTTTTTACATTTGCTCAAATTCGTGATTTTCGCGGTTTATCATTACGAAGTTTTGATAAAGCTGGTAATTATACTTTTGGTTTAAAAGAACAATTAATATTTCCAGAAATTGAATATGATGATGTTGAACAAACTCAAGGTTTTACAATCAACATTATTTTAGAAAATTGTTCACCAAATTATAGATCAAAGTCGGTTGATAAAATTTTAAACGGAATGATTCTATTTAAATTTTTACGTTTCCCATTAAATGATTGTGGATATTATGAAAAATATTCATCTATTCCGGAAATTAATCAAGCATGGGATAAAAAACGACATTTAAAACGAAAACGTTGGTCACAAGAATAAAAAATGAAAAAATATATTGGGTAAGGAGAGAATTGTGGTAAACGATACAATTTCAGATATGTTAACAAGAATTCGAAATGCCAATATGGTAAAACATCAAATTGTCCAAATTCCATCAACAAAAATATCATTAGCGATTGCAAAAATTTTAAAGGAAGAAGGATACATTGAAGATTTCGAAAGTTATATTGAAAACAATAGAAAATACTTATTAATTTCATTAAGATACATTGGAAAATCTCGCACGCCTGTTATTTGTAAAATTGAACGAATAAGTAAACCTGGCTTAAGAGTTTATTCAAATGCCAAACAATTACCAAGAGTTTTAGATAATTTAGGAATTGCAATTATTTCAACGTCAAAAGGAGTAATGACAAATCTAAAAGCTAAAGAGCTTGGGATTGGAGGCGAAGTTCTATGTTATATTTGGTAAATACAAGGAGTCTCTAAAATGTCACGTATCGGTAAATTACCAATTACGCTACCAGAAAACGTTGATGTTAACTATAGTGGATCAGAAATTACAATAAAAGGAAAATTTGGAACATTACAAACAAACATTCCAGATACTATTGATGTTACACAAAATGATAATAGTTTACAGGTAAATTTAAAATCGGCAGCGCGTGGTGATCGTTCATTACACGGTTTATATCGAACATTAATTAATAATATGGTTGTAGGAGTTTCAGAACAATTTCAAATAACTCTTTTATTAAAAGGTGTTGGATATCGAGCAGTAGTTCAAGGAAATGATATTGTCTTAAATTTAGGTTATAGTCATCCGGTTAAAATTGAGATTCCAAAAGATATATCAGTTGAAGTTGTTCAAAATACAACTATTAATTTGAAATCATGTAATAAAGAATTATTAGGTTTATTCGCAGCAAACATAAGATCGTGGCGCCGTCCCGAACCTTATAAAGGAAAAGGAATTTTATATGCAGGTGAACAAATTATTCGTAAAGCTGGAAAATCTGCAAAATAATCTATCTAATTAACTTTATTTTTAAAATAGTTAATCGATAAGAATTTTTAATTCATGACTTATGAATTAAAAAGTTGTTACCTTTTTAAAAAATTAAGAATTATAACTATGAAACTTTCAAAACGAACTTTATTAAAATTGAAAAATAAAAATAAGAAATTAAAACCCGAAAAATATAAAAAATTAAAGCGCGAAGCTTTACGTGGTCGAATTAAAGGAACTTTAGAAAGACCAAGATTATCGGTTTATCGTTCAAATGAAAATATTTATGCACAAATAATTGACGATACAAGTTCTAAAACTTTAATTGCTTGCTCAACATTAGATCGTTCAATTAAACTAAGTCTTTCAAATGGACGAACATGTGATGCTTCTCGACTTATGGGAGAAAAATTAGCAGAGTTAAGTTTAAAAAAAAATATTAAAAAAATTGTTTTTGATCGAGGTCCTTATTTATATCATGGACGAATCAAAGCTTTAGCCGATGGTGCTAGAGCTGGTGGTCTTCAATTTTAAATTAAAATTTGTAAATAAATATACAGGTTAAATATAGTTTATGAGTAGCGATTTAAAAAAAATAAACAAATCAAGAAAGAATTCTCGACGTATTCAAGAACCAAAATTAGTTGAAAGGTTAATTAAAATTAGTCGAGTTTCTAAAGTAACCAAAGGTGGAAAGAAATTAAGTTTCCGTGCAATTGTAGTAGTTGGTGATGAAAATGGACAAGTTGGTGTTGGGGTCGCAAAAGCTGATGATGTTGTAAATGCATTTAAAAAAGCTAAAACTGATGGGCGTAAAAATTTAATTAAACTTCCTATTACCAAATCATTAAGTATTCCTCATCATGTAGAAGGAGTATTTGGGGCTTGTAAAGTGATTATGAGACCTTCTGTAGAAGGTTCAGGGGTTATTGCAGGTGGAGCTGTTCGAATTGTTTTAGAAGTTGCTGGTGTTAAAAATGTAATTGCAAAACAATTAGGATCAAATAATTTATTAAATAATGCACGTGCATCCGTTTGTGCATTGGATAGTTTGACAACGAAATCTCAAGTAGCGAAAAAAAGAAATTTGGATTTAACATAATTTAATAAATATTAATTAAAAATAGAACAGTGAAAATCAATAAAGAGATTCGAGATACTATACTAAAACGGTTAGCTATCAGTCTTGGAATATTATTACTTATTCGTATGGGGACATTTCTTCCCGTTCCAGGCATTAACCATACTGATTTAGCATTTTATCTTCAAAGGCATTCTGTCACAAGAAGTTTAGTTAGTACATTTTCTGGTGATGATACTTTTGTCATTGGTTTATTTACTTTAAACATTTTTCCATATATAAACGCATCAATTTTAGTCCAATTAATATTAGGATTTTCACCTAAACTTTCAAAATTACAAAAAGAAGGTGATCTTGAAGGACGTCGTTCAATTAATCGATTAACTCGGTTTATAACATTAAGTTGGGCTATTATTCAAAGTTTAAGTCTTGCGTTTTATCTAAAACAAATATTATTTGATTGGAACTATTTTTTAGCAATCGAAATTGTTATTTGGTTAACAACAGGAGCAATGATTGTTTTATGGTTAAGTGAATTAATTACTGATTATGGGTTAGGAAATGGTGCATCATTATTGATTTATACAAATATTATTTCAAGTTTACCAAATCTTTGTAAAAAAGTGATTGCTGAAAATAGTGGCAATTTTTCTTTTTCATCAGGGTTAGGAATTAGTATTCTAATTTTTGTTTCGTTATATGGAATCGTGTTTTTACAAGAAGGTGTTCGAATTATCCCATTAATTTCATCGAAACAATTAAATCAAGCTTCATCACCAGATTCTATAACTACAAATAATTATATTCCATTGAGGTTTAACCAGGCTGGTGTTATGCCAATTATCTTAACTACGGCAATTTTAGTTGTTCCAAATTATATTAGTAATTTAGGATTATTACCTAAAATTAATTTTCCAATAAATTTTGACTCATTAAAATTTATTTATTGGATAGGATATTTTGCATTAATATTAGTTTTTAGTTCATTCTATTCAACAATTGTTTTAAATCCTAAAGACATTTCTGATCAATTGCAAAAAATGGCTGTTACAATACCTGGAATTCGACCAGGAGTACAAACCACTTTTTATTTAAAACAATTAATGAAACGAATTACTTTAATTGGAGCAACTATACTTGCTACTTTAGCAACAGTGCCAAATTTTATCGAGTCAACATTAAATATTACAAGTCTTAATGGATTAAGTACAACTTCCTTATTAATTTTAGCTGGGGTTGTATTAGATTTAGCTCGAGAAGTAAAAAATATCTATTATTCTAATATTTATAACAATATATATTAATAAAATAAAAATTATTATTTAAAAATTAAAATGAAAGTTCGTCCTTCAGTAAAAAAAATGTGTGATAAATGTCGAGTGATAAAACGACATGGTAGAATTATGGTAATTTGTCCAAATCCAAAACATAAACAACGTCAAGGATAATATTTTAAAGGAGTTTAGAAAATGGTCAGATTAGTTGGTGTTGATTTACCACGAAATAAAAGAATTGCTTATGCGCTTACTTACATTCATGGTATTGGTCTCACATCTGCAAAAAAAATTATTGAAATTGCAGGTATTGACCCAGAAACAAGAAGTGATGATTTAACTACAGAACAAACAATTGCATTACGTCAAACATTAGAAAATGGTGATTTAAAACTAGAAGGTGACTTAAGACGATTTAATGGTTTAAATATCAAACGATTAAATGAAATTAATTGTCATCGAGGAAAAAGACATAGAAATAGTTTACCTGTACGCGGTCAACGAACTCGAACAAATGCTCGTGCAAGACGAGGAGCAAAGAAAACTGTTACGGGTAAGAAAAAATAATTTTATTTGTAATATTTGTATATGCCAAAAACAATTAAAAAATCAACTACTAGAAAAGACAAAAATAAAAATAGCTTTACAAATGGTATTGTTCATATTCAATCAACATTTAACAATACAATAGTAACAATTACTAACTTAACAGGTGATACTATAGCTTGGGCGTCAGCAGGAAGTTCTGGATTTAAAGGAGCTCGAAAAAGTACACCTTTTGCCGCTCAAACAGCTGCAGAAAAAGCAGCATTAGAAGCGTTGAGTACTGGTATGAAAAATGTTGAAATTTTAGTAAAAGGACAAGGGTCAGGACGCGAAACAGCAATTCGTGCAATTGAAGGGGCAGGATTTGATATTTCTTCAATTCAAGATATAACTTCAGTGCCACATAATGGCTGTCGTCCTCCAAAACGACGCCGTGTTTAGAAAGAATTTTTATTTCTAATAAATTAAACTATGAATAACATTTCTATAAAGTGTCTTAAATCAGAAAAAATTCAATCAGGTACTTGTCATGGACAATTTTTGATAAATTCTTTAAGACCTGGACAGGGAATAACAATTGGAAATCAATTAAGACGAGTACTTTTAGGTGATTTAGGAGGAGTTGCAATTTCAGCAGTTCGAATTGCTGGTGTAAGTCATGAATTTTCAACAATTCCAGGTGTTCGTGAAGATATTCTTGAAATTTTATTAAACTTAAAAGGAATTGTTCTAACAAGTAAAACGCAAGAGACACAATTTGGACGTTTAAAAATTCAGGGACCCTGTGTGGTAACAGCTGATCTCATTCAGCTGCCACCAAATTTAGAAATTGTCAATCCAAATCAATATATTGCAACAATTTCTACATCGAATATTCTTGAAATCGAATTTAAATTTGAATATGGCATTGGATATAAATTAGCATCACAAACTTTTTCGGATGAAGCTGATAATTTTTTACAACTTGATACAGTTTTTATGCCCGTTCAAAAAGTAGATTTTAAAATAGAGAATGTTTACGATACTGCCAACAATATTACCGAACGATTATTTATTGATATTTGGACAAATGGTAGTATTTCTCCTAATGATGCTCTTGAATCAGCCGCTCAAATTATTATTGACTTATTTACTTTATTAATTAACAATAAAGATACAAATGAGAGTAGTCAATTAAAAACAAAAGCTCGATCAATTAGTATGGAACCGTATACAAATATTGCTATTGAAGAATTGCAATTATCTGTTCGAGCCTATAATTGTTTAAAAAAAGCTCAAATAAATACCGTTGGTGATTTATTACAATATTCTCCAGAAAAATTACAAGAACTTAAAAATTTTGGTCGAAAATCAGCGGATGAAGTTTTTTCTACATTAAAAAATAAACTCGGTATTATTTTGAAATAAGAAATGGTTTTATTTGTGACTTTTAATTAACTAATATTTTTCATTATTTATTTTTAACCAGAATTATGAATTCATTAAATAAAACATTTTTACCTACGAAAAATTATAAAAATCGTAATTGGTTTATTATTGATTGCAAGGGACAAAAATTAGGTCGACTTGCAACAGTTATTGTCGCTTTATTGAAAGGTAAAGTGAAACCGCATTATTATCCATCAATTGATATTGGAGATTATATAATTTTGATCAATGCGGATTCAATTATTTTAAATGAAGATAGTAAACAGTACATTGTAAATAAACCTGGAAGACCAGGTCATTCTTTAAAAATAAAGAATGTTGTCGATTGTCTTCCAAAACTAATCATTGAACGAGCTGTAAAAGGAATGTTATCAGAAACGGAGACAAAACGCTTAATGAGAAGATTAAATATCTATAATAATCAAAATCATCCTCATCAAGCTCAATCTCCGATTCAGATTGATATTTCAAATTTTGGCTCAACAACCCACTTTAATAGTGATAAAATTAAACTTAATTAAATTTAATTATTATCTGCTTATTATATTTCAAGAGATAATAATAAATAACGAATTTCATTAGTATTTGACAATTCAATTAATGAGAATTAAAAATTAAAAATCTATTTATAAATATTTAAATTTATGCATGAATTAATTTTTCAAAAAAATAATATTGGTCTAGGAAAACGTAAACAAGCAACTGCACGTGTTTTTTTAGTTCCAGGTGAAGGAAATTTGATAATAAATAAAATTTCCGGTGATAAATACTTACAATATAATGATAGCTATTTAAATTTAGTTTGGTCACCTTTAGAAAAATTAGGCTTAGAAAAAACCTTTGATGTTGTAGCACTAGTTAAAGGTGGTGGACTTACAGGACAAGCTGAAGCTATTCAATTAGGAATTGCAAGATTATTATGTAAAATGGACAAAGAAAATCGTCCAGTTTTAAAACCATTTGGATTCTTAACGCGTGATTCACGAATTAAAGAACGTAAAAAATATGGTTTAAGAAAAGCAAGAAAAGCTCCACAATATTCAAAACGTTAATTTTTAGATTATAAAAATATGCCAAAATCTGATATACATCCTACATGGTATGAAAATACACCCGTAATATGTGATGGAAAACCACTTTGCTTAATCGGTTCAACAAAGAATCAATTACAAGTTGACATTTGGTTAGCAAATCATCCTTTTTATACTGATTCACAAGTTCTTGTAGATAGTGAAGGACGGGTTGAAAAATTTATGAAAAAATATCGATTAGATACAAACAACTAATAATTTGTAAAATTTATTTAGAAAGAATTTATGCCAACAATACAACAATTAATTCGTTCACGACGAATACAAATCAAAAAAAAAACAAAATCTCCCGCTCTTGTTAATTGTCCACAGCGTCGTGGTGTTTGTACTCGTGTTTATACAACAACACCTAAAAAACCGAATTCCGCAATTCGAAAAGTAGCACGGGTAAGGTTAACCTCAGGATTTGAAGTTACAGCGTACATTCCAGGAATTGGTCATAATTTACAAGAACATTCTGTTGTTTTAATTCGAGGTGGTCGAGTTAAAGATTTACCCGGAGTACGTTATCATATTGTTCGAGGGGCTCTGGATACAGGTGGTGTCAAAGATAGAACACAAGGTCGTTCAAAATATGGAGTAAAAAAACCAAAAGCTGAAAAATAATTAAATTAAATATTTATTATGTCGCGTCGAAATATTTCAAAAAAACGTTTTCCAGAAGCTGATTCAATTTATAATAGTTACTTAGTTAGTTTACTAATTACTCGAATTTTAAAATCGGGAAAAAAAACTATTGCTAAAAAGATTGTTTATGAAGCATTTGATATCATTAAAAAAAAAACAAATGAAGATCCATTAGTGATCTTTGAAAAAGCTATAAGAAATGCAAGTCCAATTGTCGAAGTTAAAGCTAGACGGGTTGGGGGTTCTACTTATCAAGTACCGGTTGAAGTTAGTGGTTTTAGAGCAACAAATTTATCGTTACGTTGGATTATTCAATATGCTCACCAACGAGCTGGACGAAGCATGTCAATTAAGTTAGCTAATGAAATTATTGACACATCAAACGATATCGGTAATACTATTAAAAAGAAAGAAGAAACTCATAAAATGGCTGAAGCGAATAAAGCTTTTGCACATTTTAGATATTAATTTCTAATATATCCAAATTCTCGCTAAAAGCTTAAGGATAAAATATAATTTTTTTAATATTTATAAGGAATTTAATAATGGCACGTGAAAAATTTGAACGTACAAAACCACACGTTAATATTGGTACTATTGGACATGTTGACCACGGAAAAACAACCTTAACTGCTGCAATTAGTGCAACTTTAGCATTAGAAGGAGGTGGTGACGTTAAAGCATATGCTGATATTGATGGTGCTCCTGAAGAACGAGCACGTGGAATTACAATCAATACTGCTCATATTGAGTATGAAACTGCAAATCGTCACTATGCTCACGTTGATTGTCCAGGTCACGCAGATTATGTGAAAAATATGATTACTGGTGCAGCTCAAATGGATGGAGCTATTTTAGTAGTTTCAGCTGCTGATGGTCCAATGCCTCAAACACGTGAACATATTTTATTATCAAAACAAGTAGGTGTTCCAAATATTGTAGTATTCTTAAATAAAGAAGATCAAGTAGATGACGCTGAATTATTAGAATTGGTAGAATTAGAAGTTCGTGAATTACTTTCGACATATGATTTTCCAGGTGATGACATTCCAATTTGTGCTGGATCAGCATTACAAGCAATTGAAGCAATTTCATCAAATCCAAATATTCGCCGTGGTGATGACCCATGGGTAGATAAAATCTATGCATTAATGGATGCTGTTGATGATTATATTCCAACACCAGAGCGTGATACAGAAAAAACATTCTTAATGGCTATTGAAGATGTTTTCTCAATTACAGGTCGTGGTACTGTTGCAACTGGTCGTATTGAACGTGGTGTTGTAAAAGTTGGGGATAATGTTGAAATCGTTGGTATTGGTGATACACAATCAACAACAATTACTGGAATCGAAATGTTCCAAAAAACGTTAGAAGAAGGATTCGCGGGTGATAATGTTGGTATTTTATTACGTGGTGTAACACGTGATGATATTGAACGTGGAATGGTATTAGCTAAACCTGGTACAATTACACCACATACAAATTTTGAATCAGAAGTTTACGTTTTAACAAAAGATGAGGGTGGTCGTCACACACCATTCTTCACAGGTTACCGACCTCAATTTTATGTACGAACAACAGATGTAACTGGTGCAATTACACAATTTACTGCAGACGATGGCTCAATTGTTGAAATGGTGATGCCAGGTGATCGTATTAAAATGACAGCAGAATTAATTTATCCTGTAGCAATCGAAGAAGGTATGCGATTCGCAATTCGTGAAGGTGGTCGTACTATTGGTGCAGGTGTAGTTTCTAAAATTGTTAAATAATTAAAAATTTTTATGGAAATGCAAACGAATGCAAAAATTCGTGTACGATTAGAATCTTTTGATCATGAACTTTTAGTTTCTTCATGTCAAAAAATAGTCAACATTTTAAAAAATACTCCATTAAATTCTATCGGAGTAGTAACACTACCAACTCGTAAACGCATTTATTGTGTTTTACGTTCACCTCATGTTGATAAAGACTCTAGAGAACATTTTGAGATTCGAGTTCATAAACGAATTTTAGAAATCTATTATGATTCAGAAGTACCTATTTTTGATTTATTATCAGAAGCAGATTTACCTTCTGGAGTTTTTTATAGACTTTGTTTATCTTAATTATGATTCAACTGTTAGAAGTAAAAACTATACTAACAGTTGAATTAAATAATGATATTTTTATCTTTTCAGCTCCTTTACAAAATTATTTTATCTTTTATCTGGCCCTCTAAAAATAGTTTATTTTCCAACTTATTAGCTGAAATAGTAAATTTTCTAGTGAGTCTATAAAAGTCCCTTAAGAGGGAGGCTAAAGAATTTTAAAAAGCTATTTTAATTGGTTGATAAGTTTTTATCATTCGTAATTAGATAATTTGTTAAGTGAAGCAAACGTAATATCTAAGAGTTTATTTGACAAATTTAATATCTTTGTTACTTAACTCTATTATGTAACTAATCTGTAAGCTATTACTAGTACTAGTTAATTTGCCATAAAGTTGAGTGAAAGTCTATCACATTACCTTATTTAAATCTCTGGTAATTGCTACATGCTCTAATTGTTTATAATAATTGGCTTAACCTGTAAAACTTTAAAAATTTGATTCGTTCATTAAAAAAGTAAGTTAAAGATACTTTTGTCAGTTTTGAATAATTTTTTTACTTTCATTTGCTAAAAAGACTTTCTGATTCCTGGGTTCACATTTTGATTGATCAATGACAATCTATCTATAAGTTTTCCGTTTGTTCTAATTGGTTTCTGGTCCTTTAACTAGAAGATCTGGTTTGGATTTCTATTTTCTTTGTATTTATTTTTGTTATAGAAACCTAAAATGTTCGAGTTTGAGCCAATTTAACCTAATATGATACTAATATTGGCTAGGTGAAAAAAAATGAACGTTCTTGAGATATTTTTTCAGATGAAATGGGTTAAATGATTTTAGAAAAACTATAAAAATTCATGCTAGAAACATTTAATCAGATTCATCAATCTTTTGAAAAGGTCAGATTATAGTTATTAATTTATCGTAAAGATTTTTTAACGAAATAAATTTGTTCTCATGAACTTATGTGATTAACGTTTGTTCAGCTAACTTTCTGAAATTGTAACTTCATTAATATAGATTTTAGAGTTTGTTTCTGATGACTTTACGAATTAGACAAAATTGAAATTAGGTTCGAAATTGGAAGGTTTAATAGGTGGAAAAAAGATCCGCTTTTTAAAAAATTAGGGATCTTTTTTCCACCTATTTTAGCTGTCAATTTGATTCAACTATATTCCATTTTTTATCTTTTTCAGACCATTCTTCTTTAATTTTCATTTTATTATGCATTTTTTCAGTTGACCAAGAGCCAGAAAAGTAATATTCTTTTTCCTTTTCTTTTGTCTGTTGAGGTGTTTTTCTTCTGATTTTGACGTATTCAATGATACACTAGGACTCCAGTGAATTTTAATTTTCTGAAACCAAGTTTATTTTTGATCGATTTCTTGTTGATCTAGAATAACTCATTTGAGTTTTGAACTAGAGAATTATAGACTTTCTATTGATTTTCTCGTTCCTGTTGTAAACGAGCAAAAACCCTTTTGTTTTTCTGTTTTAATTTGTTAATTTAGTTAGTAAGTTAGTAGTAAAGTTGTCTGAATCTGTTTAAACTCAAAGTTTTTATGCTTTGTTAGCACATGGGTTAAGTCTAATTAGTTAAAAAATAAATGAACAAGTGAAATTATTTCGAATTACAAAACTTATCCTTTACAATAAATTCTAATGAAATTTCACATTATTTGTTTATAGTCTAAAGTTTGGTGAATCATCTTCTATTTAATATTTAATTTTTCTCATCAAGAAGTTATAATTTATGTTTTATTTGACAACATCAGTTAATAATAGAAGTAAATTTTTAAAAAGTAGAAATAGAAAATAATATTAAAATTTTCTAAACCTTTAATTATAAAATTTAAAGGTTTAGAAAAATTAGACATTAGGAATTAGCCGTTAACAGCTGGAGCTGTTAAAGCAACTGGTAATACTTCACCAGAAGCTAAATCTAATGGGAAGTTGTGCGCGTTACGTTCGTGCATTACTTCCATACCTAAGTCAGCACGGTTAACGATATCAGCCCATGTGTTAATTACACGACCTTGAGAGTCTACAACTGATTGGTTGAAGTTGAAACCGTTTAAGTTGAACGCCATTGTACTAATACCCATAGCAGTTAACCAGATACCTAAAACTGGCCATAAAGCTAAGAAGAAGTGTAAAGCACGAGAGTTGTTGAATGAAGCGTATTGGAAGATTAAACGACCAAAGTAACCGTGTGCTGCAACGATGTTGTAAGTTTCTTCTTCTTGACCGAATTTGTAACCGTAGTTAGTAGATTCGCTTTCAGTTGTTTCACGAATTAAAGAAGAAGTTACTAATGAACCGTGCATTGCTGAGAATAAAGAACCACCAAATACACCAGCAACACCAGCCATGTGGAATGGGTGCATTAAAATGTTGTGCTCAGCTTGGAATACAATCATGAAGTTGAATGTACCAGAAATACCTAAAGGCATACCATCAGAGAATGAACCTTGACCGATTGGGTATACTAAGAATACTGCACTTGCAGCTGCTACTGGAGCAGAGAAAGCTACGAAGATCCAAGGACGCATACCTAAACGGTATGATAATTCCCATTCACGACCCATGTAAGATGCTACACCTAATAAGAAGTGTAATACGATTAATTGGTAAGGACCACCGTTGTATAACCACTCATCGATTGAAGCTGCTTCCCAAATTGGGTAGAAGTGCATACCGATAGCGTTTGAACTTGGAAT
>Ga0102943_1000623_pt1 | contig 23641 bp, 23 predicted proteins | sample SalPonC_black_MG_FD_78174 | JGI IMG/M metagenome (GOLD analysis project Ga0102943, IMG submission 78174) | Salt pond soil microbial communities from South San Francisco under conditions of wetland restoration - Salt Pond MetaG... | ecosystem: Environmental > Aquatic > Marine > Intertidal zone >...
ACCCTGTTTGCCCTGATTCTTTCTTTGGGTCTGGTGGTGGACGATCCCATCACCAATGTGGAAAATATCCAGCGCCATATCAAAATGGGCCTCCTCGACCCGTTCAAGGCAACCCTGGCTGCGGTTGACGAGGTTCTGCCCCCGGTGATCATGTCCACCCTGGCGATTATTGTCTGCTTTGTCCCCTTGTTTTTCATCACCGGCATGATGGGGCCCTACATGGCTCCCATGGCAGTGAATGTGCCCCTGACGGTGACGTTTTCCACCCTGAGCGCCCTGACCATCGTGCCCTGGCTGACCCTGAAGCTGCTCAGATCAACTGCGCCCGAACTGATCGATCAGAACGATCCGGATCCGGGATCATCAGACCGTATCTCCAGACAAAGTCGTTTGTTCCGCACCTACCGCAGCATTGTCCAGCCGTTTCTGGACTCGGGCACAAAACGCATGGTGTTGTTTGTGCTGGTCATTGTACTGTTGCTGATTTCCTGCTCTCTGGCCCTGTTCCGTCTTGTGCCCCTGAAACTTTTGCCCTTTGACAACAAAAACGAATTCCAGATCGTGATCGACATGCCTGAAGGCACTACCCTTGAGCGGACCAATGCGGTGGTCCAGGATTTTGAAACCTTTCTTAAAACCGTTCCGGAAATCACCAGCATGGTATCATATACCGGGGATGCCTCTCCCATGGATTTCAACGGCATGGTCAGGCACTATTATCTGCGCAAAGCAGGCAATCTGGCGGATATACGGGTCAATCTCACCGGCAAAGATGTGCGTGACCAGCAGAGCCACGCCATTGTTTTACGGCTGAGAAATGACCTGGAGGCCATTGCCCGTAAAAACAATGCCAAGGTCAAGCTTGTGGAAGTTCCGCCGGGACCGCCGGTGCTGTCAACCATTGTGGGCGAGCTGTATGCGGATGCAGATGTACCCTACCACCAGCTTATCCAGGCCGCAGACCACCTGAAAAAAATCATGGACGAAGAAGCCTTTGTGGTGGACATCGATGACATGGCCCAAACGCTTCATGAGCGCATCGATTTTATCATCGACAAAGAAAAAGCCGCCCTTCACGGTATCTCCACCCGGCAGATCACCACCACCCTTCAGGGTATGATTCAGGGCATGACCCCGGCACACCTGCATCTGCCCAGGGAAAGAAACCCCTTATACATCCGGGTAATCATGCCCAGAGAACACCGATCAGGCATCGTGGCCCTGACCACGGTGCCCCTCCGGTCAAAAACCGGCAGCATGGTGCCCCTGGCTGAACTGGTGCATATTCAGACACTGCCCAACCAGCAGCCCATTTATCACAAAAACCTTGAGCGGGTGGTGTATGTGCTGGCAGATACGGCCGGCAGGGCCCCGGCAGAGGCCATCCTTGACATGCAGAAAAAACTCAGACAAGACCCCCTGCCCCCAGGCATTCAGGTGAACTGGGCAGGAGAAGGAGAATGGAAGATCACCATCCGGGTCTTCAGGGACATGGGTATCGCATTTGCTGCGGCCTTGATAGGCATATACATTCTTCTGGTCATCCAGTCCGGATCTTTTTTCATGCCGGTGCTGATCATGATGGCAATCCCCTTAACCCTGCTGGGCATCATGCCGGGCTTTCTTGTTCTCAACCTGGTGGCTGCCTCCCCGGTGGACCAGTTTTCCAATCCGATTTTTTTCACCGCCACCAGCATGATCGGCATGATCGCCCTGGGCGGCATTGTCATACGCAACGCCCTGGTGCTCATTGAATTTATCCAGGATTCCCTGAAACAGGGCCTGGATCTGAAAGAAGCTATTCTCCAGAGCGGGGCCATCCGGATGCGGCCCATCCTGCTCACCGCACTGACAACCGCCATCGGTGCCTTTCCCATTACCCTGGACCCGGTTTTTTCAGGGCTTGCCTGGGCCCTTATTTTCGGCCTGGCTGCGTCCACCCTGTTTACCCTGGTGCTGATTCCGGTGGCCTATTATGCTGTGTATCACAACCGACAGGCCTCCTGAGTGCAGTTGCATGGGTGGTTTGTTTTATCGAAAAAGGGAAGGGATATCCCTGGAATGCCCTCTTGAATACAGCTGAATATTTGCTACAGCAGCGTGCGCTTCTCTGGGAAGCCCCTGGTGGTGTCCTGTGAACGGACCGTCAGATCCGGAGGGGGCCTGGTAAAATATGCCGGTATGGTTTTAAACCAGAGGGGGGTTGCCGCACTTCATTGTTCGTATGCAAACAGGCCCCCGCAGATCTCGGGCCGGTCACAGGACACCACCAGGGGCGGGGCCTGGGACAGAGGACAGAATGCTGCACAGAGCGCTCGAAAACCTGGCACGCTTACAGCAAATATCCAGGAACACAATCCATTCATTGCAATACATCCCGTGATTTGATAATAATAGCTGTATACAGGCACTGCAAAATTGTATGACCAGCCTGTTTTTAATAACACCCATGCCCTGGCGGGCACAACAAAGCTGTTAGCTGTTAGCTTTTAGCTGTTAGGTATTGGCTTAGCACTTAACGCTTTCATATAAAATCTGACGTCTTTATCTGGTACTTTAAAATTATGGAACGATTACTGGTAATTTGTGCAGGGGCTGCCATTGGCACCGGGTTTTATTACTGGTTTGCCTGGATGTTGAAAAAAAAGGCCATGCAGGACTATGTGATGACACACCAGTGGCTTTTGCATCCCAATGCCATCTGCTACTGGCGGACCGGCATGGCCATGATCGGATTTTTCCTTTACTTCTGGACAGGGTTTCAGTCTGCTGCCATCATCATTTTCACCTTTGCGGCAATTCTTGACGGGGTGGACGGCCTGGTTGCCAGGAAATGTGATCTGGTCTCCCGTCTGGGGGAATGGCTTGACCCCTTATGTGACAAGCTGACCTATCTGCCACCATTGGTGGGATTTGCCTATTTGGGCATTATCTCGGTAAAACTGGTATGGATTCTGGTGGTTATTGAGGTTTTCGGACAGTTTGGTGCCCGCAGGCTGCTCCGCATGATGAAAACGTCGGGTGCTGCCAATAATTTCGGCAAAATAAAGGCCATCATCTGCTTTGCCCTTGTCATCTTCTGTGCGCTTGTGGATGCAAACCCTGATGTTATTCACCTGGGCAACCAGATTCTGCTGGCCTGCATTGTGCTGTCTGCGGCCTCCATTGTCTTTAAATTTGTTCCCAACCGCCTGTATGCAGACATTTTGTCCACCCTTAACCTTTTTTGCGGGGTTTTCAGCCTGTTTTTGACATATCAGGGGTTTTTTGCCAGGGCCATCATTATTATTATTGCAGGCCAGCTGTTTGATCTGTTTGACGGCAGGATGGCGGAAAAACACGGGGGCACCCGATACGGGCCCTATATGGATGATATTGCCGATTTTGTCAGTTTCGGCGTGGCCCCTGCCTATGTAATGTATAAAATCGGGGGCGCCTATGCCTGGCTGTTTGCCGCCGTTTATATGGCCGGGGTGGCATTCCGGCTGATCCGTTTTCTGGTTGTCGATAAAAAACGCTCAGATCTGCCGCCCGGGGTATTCAGCGGCCTGCCCTGTCCGGCAGGTGCGCTGTTTGTTCTTGGTGCGGCCCTGATCATGCCTCCCCAGTTCCTGTGGGGGGTGGTGGTCATTGCCACCGCCCTGATGGTGAGTACCATCAGGTTTGCCCATCTGGGGCGGGTTATATTAAAGCAGGTTCCCAAGCCATTATTTTACACTTTAAGTGCAGGCACAATTATGGTAATCGCCTTTGTCCTGAAAACCAGAAATGTGGAGTTGTTCGGCACCATTATCCTGTGCTGCGTGCTTGCCTATATTTTTATCGGCAGAAAATTTTTTGTGGGCCGCTCCTCCTGATTATCGGCTGCATAATTACTTAATCGGATTGACCTCAGGGGATCTGTTCACCAGATAGATGCCGGTGCACACAAGGGCCAGGCCCAGCCAGACCATCATGCCTACGGGTTCGTTTAAAATCACGGCACCGAACAGCACCCCGAACAGGGGCGCCAGAAAAGTGAATGCCGTAAGTCCGCTGACAGCAAAATTATGAATCATCCAGAACCAGAGGGTATAGCTGAGAAAGGCAACGACCACGATCTGATAGGCCATTGCCCACAAAACAACCCCGGTCAACTGGATGGTATAGCCATGTTCAAATAAAAGCGACCCCAGAAGAAGCACCGGCACGGCAAACACCAGCTGGGAAAAAAGGGTCTGGTAATGATTAAGAGTCACAGACTGGCTGATGCGTTTGATATACAAGGTTGTTGCTGCCCAGAAAACAGCTGCAACCAGTGCCATGGTGTCGCCGATCCAGCTGTTTTCCGGCAGCATGGGCGAATGCATGCGGAAAACCATCCATAACCCGGCAAAAGCCAGTATCAGTCCTGATACCTTGCCCGGGCGCAGCCGGTCCTGGTTTACAATAAAATGCGCCCCAAGGGCCACCCAGAACGGATGGGAATACAAAAAAATAGTGGCCCTGGAAGCGGTTGTAAAAGAGACACTCCAGTATAAAAAAAGAAAATCAAGACCGAACAAAAGCCCGATCATCAAAGCGTGAAACCTGCTTCCTTTGGGAAAAAGTACGGCATGCCCCCTGCCTTTTGCCAGAAGCAGCACAAGAACGCCGGCAGCAAGGGACCGGATGGTTGCCGCCAGCAGAGGCGGAATGCCCTGGTTGCTGAATTTGATACTGACCGCATTACCCCCCCAGACTGCACAGACCAGCACCAGCAAAAGCCCTGCAGACAAAGACAGTTTTCCATTACCAGATGTATTTTGAACAGCCATGCCGTGTCACCTCCTAAACTATGCAGGAGTAAACCAAAACAGCGGTCTGTGTCAAACAAAATTCCCGGACAGTTCAGGCAGACTGCAAAACCCAGAGATGTTCTGTTCTCCCCATTGGCTGCAAATTGGGCTTTATATCTTACACAAAAAACTGTATATAGTGCGGATTTATACGCCTGGCAAAAAAAGGATTAAAAATATATGTCATGACAAAACAATTAATCCGCAATCCCATGTACCGCTATCTTCTGGTTCTCACCATCACTGTTTCCGGCGGCCTGCACATATGGCAGACCCTTTTTGACAATTTTGCCGTCACTGTGGTGCACCTGGAGGGACACCATGTGGGGATCATCCAGTCCATACGGGAGATCCCCGGGTTTCTGGCCCTGCTGGTGGTCTATGTACTGTTTGTCCTCAGAGAACACAGGCTGTCTGCACTGTCCGTTCTGATCCTGGGACTCGGGCTGGCAGCCACAGGCCTGTTTCCCACCTTTTACGGACTGATTTTCACCACCCTTATGATGAGCTTCGGGTTCCACTATTTTGAAACCACCTACCAGTCCCTGGGGCTGCAGTATTTTGAAAAAAATATCGCCCCAGTGGTTTTTGGCAGACTGCGTTCCTTTGCCGCTCTGAGCAGCATGGCTGCAGGAATTCTGGTCTTTGTCCTGGCCTCTTTTTTATCCTATACCCAGCTGTATCTGTTCTTTGGTGTCCTGGTGGCAGCAGTGGGGCTGTGGGCATTTTCCCGCAACCCTGCATCAGTGGATATCGTTCCCCAGCACAGGAAAATGATTTTTAAAAAGTGTTACTGGCTTTACTATATGATGACCCTTATGGCCGGGGCAAGACGGCAGATATTCATGGCGTTTGCCGTGTTTCTGCTTGTGAAGAAATTCGGATACTCAGTACAGGCCATTGCCGCTTTGTTTTTTATAAACAACATAGTGAACTATTTTCTGAGCCCGTTCATCGGTAAATGCATTGTCCGGTTTGGTGAAAGAAAGGTATTGAGTCTGGAATATGCGTCCCTGGTCATTATTTTTATTTCCTATGCCCTGGTGGAATCAAAGATGGTTGCGGGATTTCTTTATATTCTGGACCATGTGTTTTTCAACTTTGCCATTGCCATCAATACGTTTTTCCAGAAGATTGCCGATCCAAGGGATATCGCCCCGAGCATGGCAATGGGATTCACCATCAACCATATTGCGGCAGTGGTCCTTCCGGCTGTGGGCGGGCTGCTCTGGATTGTGGATTACCGCATCCCTTTTATAGCAGGTGCAGGATTAAGTGTTATCTCTCTGCTGCTGGTGCAGTGCATCACCGGTCAGATTACAGCTGCAGAAAACAAAAAAACCACTGGTCACCGCCTCAAAACCGTTTTGTCACCTGAATCAAAGGTGTCATCCGGATAAGACAGAAACAGAATCCATGATTTTTCTGATTTCCCTGATTCTGTCTGCAATATTCAGAGCACTTATGATTTCCGTGACCAGACAGACGGTTCCGGCGCCCCTTGCGATCACTTCTTCTAAATTGTGCCGCTTGATACCGCCGATGGCCACAAAGGGAATATCATGGGTGTCTGCCACATATTCAAGATATTCCAGACCCACTGCATCACAGACATCTTCTTTGGTTCTGGTGGTAAAAACAGGGCCTACCCCGATATAATCTGCTCCGTCTGCGATTGCCTTTTTGGCCTGAACAGGACTGTGGGTGGAACATCCGATCATCATGCGGGGAACAATTTCTCTTAACTTTTTTACGGGCAGATCATCCTGGCCCTGGTGGATGCCGTCTGCTCCCACCATCATGGCAATACCAAGATGATCATTTATAATAAACGGCACCCGGGCATCTGCGGTTATTTTCCGGATCTGTTCACATTCTGCAAGCATCTGCCGAAAGGATTTGTCCTGAACCTTTTCCCGGTACTGCAGAACATCGATACCGGCATCCACCATCATTGCCGCCACCTCAACATTGGAACGGCCAAGAGAAAATTTTTCACCGAGGATACCATAGATCCCTTTTGGCAATTGCTTTTTGCACAGACAGCGGTCTGATGCTGCTACAGTAAGCGCGGCATACGGGGCTGGAAAATCTTTCATTTTTTTTATTTCTCCATTTGATCTAAAACAATACCGGCCATGACAGCCGCCACCAGGGCAATTTTGGGCGGAAAAAGTGCGTGTTTTCCCTGGTCTGATAAAAAATCCCCCACAATATGGCAGGTCCCGATTTTCTTTATGGTGACTGTACCAAGATCCCTGCCTGCAATGCCTGAGGCTGACACAATTTTTTTATCTGCACCGGCCAGCTTTTCTATCAGCATTTTTTTTAAGTGGGGGTGATCAAACCCTTCCACAACAATGGGGCAGTCCTGAAAAATCGAAACAACATTTTCCGGTGTAATTTTTTTGTCCACCCGTTCAATGACCAAGTCTGGAGATATGGCATGGAGGTTGGCTTCCAGGCTGCCGGTTTTTTTACAACCCACCTGATCTGTCCGGTAAAACTGCCGGTTCAGGTTGGCTGTTTCCACACAGTCAAAATCCACGATTTTGACTGTGGGAACCTTTGCCTGGGCCAGGTGCCTTGCCACATTGGACCCGATGCCCCCGATGCCGGCTATCCCGATTTTCATATCACAGCTTCCCCCCAGTCCTTGAATACCGGCTGAAAACCGCTTTTTCGGATCATCCGGGTGATCTGAGCCACGCTTCTTGCATCTGTCACTTCAAACTGGACCGTGCTGTCCTCCAGATTCTGGGCATAGCCGCCCACATCGGTTCTTGATCCGGCAGAATACCTTGTGGCACCCAGATGAATCAGCCGGTCCCTGAAGGCGGCTGATTCCCGTGTGGAAATGGTAATTCCCAGGCGGGGCATGAACAACCGCCAGGCCAGCATGCACTGGACAAAGGATATGTCCGGAAAACTGTGGCACGCGGCTGTTGCCCCTTCCGCTCTGGTCATCCGCGGCAGAGACAGGGACACCTCCACATCCGGATAGGCCTGCTCCATGTATCTGGCATGCAGCCCGGCCATAAACGCCTCGGCCATGGGGTTTCCCAAACCGAACAAAGGACCGATATTAACGGCGCGGAAACCTGCCTTGGCCCCCCTTTCCGGTGTCAGCAGCCGGTAAACATAATCTGCTTTTTTCCCGCCGGGATGCACCTGTTTATAGATGCTGCGGTCATAGACCTCCTGGTAAACAGTGAGTGAATCCGCACCTGCGGCAACCAGGATGCGGTAATCATCCTCATCCATGGGAAATATCTCCAGGGCAATGGAAGAAAAATATTTTTTCAGGATCCTGACGGTGTCCGTAAGGTAGGACATGGGTGTCTGGGCAGGCGCCTCCCCGGTTAACACCAGAATATGACGGATACCGGTTTTTGCAATTGTTTTGGCTTCCTGATCAATCTGGTCCAGTGTCAGTCTGGTGCGGGCAAACCTGGTATGGGCATTGAACCCGCAATAGGTGCACCGGTTTTCACAATAATCTGATATGTACAATGGTGCATACAGGCCGATGGTCCGGCCAAAATGCTGCCGGGTCAGGTGCCTGGCCTTTTGGGCCATCGGTTCCAGAAAATCTTGTGCACAAGGGGACAAAAGATGCAGAAGATCACGGAAGGTCAGGATATCCCGGTGCAGAGATTTTAGGACATCCTGTGGGGAAACTTTTTCAAAAAAGCCTTGAAAATCAAATTTTTCCCAGGCAATGACCTGGTCCATAAAAGTCATGATGTCAATTCCTCAAAAATCCGGTCAACGGGGAAGACGCTTCGGCAAAATGCTGTTCATCCGCCATGTCAGCCAGATATGCCATCCGTCCGGCAGCAACCGCCATGGCAAATGCCTTTCCTGCTGCGACCGGATCTGCACTGGTGGCAATGGCCGTGTTCACCAGCACGGCATCTGCACCCATTTCCATGGCCTGTGCTGCCTGGGACGGCCTGCCGATACCGGCATCCACCACCACGGGCAGGCTGCTGATCTCAATAATTCTTTTGATCATGGATTTCATCTCAAGGCCCAGATTTGTACCGATGGGAGATCCCAGAGGCATGACAGCAGCAGCCCCTGCATCGTGCAGCTGCCGGGCAACGGTTATATCAGGCATCATATAGGGAAGAACGACAAATCCTTCTTTGGCCAGCACTTCTGTGGCTTTCAGGGTTTCCCGGTTGTCGGGCAGCAGATACTGCATGTCTGTAATCACCTCGATTTTGATAAAATTTCCGCAACCGGCTTCCCGGGAAATTCTTGCAATCCGGACCGCTTCTTTGGCTGTCCTGGCACCGGATGTATTGGGCAGCAGGGTAACGGTATCAGGGATACAGGTGAGAATATTTTGTTCTTTTGATCCCATATCCACCCGGCGCAAAGCCACGGTAATCATTTGGGAACCGCTTGCTTCCAGCATAGGCGATATCAAAGACCGGGAGGCAAATTTGCCTGTTCCGGTGAACAGCCGGTTTGTAAATGATTTTTCGCCCAGCACCAGTGCATCATTCTCATTTTTTGCCATCTATCCCCCTCCCACGAAATTGAGCAGCTCGATTTCATCGCCGTCTTTGATCCAGGTGGATTCCCATTTTTCCTGGGTGACAACTGCCAGGTTGACTTCGGCAACAACAGAAGACGGCGCAAGCCCCATTTCAAGGACAAGTCCCATAAGCCTGGCACTGCGGCACTCAACTGTTTTACCGTTAAGCCTGATTTTCATAATATCTCCATATATATGGTGTGTTTTTACAAACTGACCCGGTGTGCACCGGAAAATAAGGAGAAAAGACAGGAAACTGCTAAGAAAGGCTTTGTTTTTACCTACCCACTGTCCCTACGCCGGTACTAACCGTATCAGGTTCCAAGGGTTGAAGTGTGCAACTTCTCTCAGCTTTTTTAAAAAAGCACCCCCAGTGAACAAATTTATCATTACCTACATGAATTTGTGCAGCATGTCAACTGATATAGAATACCGCCACATACCGGAGCCCTTTGCCGATGGCCACAAGAAGAAGAAACACAGACAGACGGACCTTCATTATCCCGGCCACCAGGGTGAGAGGATCTCCGCCAATGGGCAGCCAGGCCAGCAGAAGGGTCCAGTATCCATAGTGCTGAAACCAGTACTGGGCCCTTGCAATCTGGGCCGGGGTGAAATAAAACCACCGCCGGTTCTGGAACCGCAGCAAAGACAGCCCCAGCCACCAGTTGACCACAGATCCCAGGGTGTTGCCGGTGGTGGCGACAACCAGCAGGAAAACCGGATCCCCCCCCTGCCGCAGCAGGGCAAAAAGCACAACTTCAGAATAAAAAGGCAGAATGGTGGCGGCAAAAAAAGCGGAACCAAATAAAAGTAAAGTGGAAGTCACCATAAAAAATTATGCCAGCAGCCATTTGAACAGGGCAAACTGCGAGGGCAGGTAAAAAAGGTATTCCGGATGCCACTGGACCCCGATGATCTTCTGGCCGTTGGCTGCTTCCACAGCCTGGATAATGCCGTCAAGGTCCCGTGCCACCACCTGCAGTGTTTTGCCTGGTTCCCGGACAGCCTGGTGGTGCAGGCTGTTTACCCGAAGGGTCTTTCTGCGGCAGACTTGGGAAATCAATGATTTTTCCTCCAGAAACACATGTTTGGTGGGCAGCAGCCCGGGCCGGTTGTGGGTCAGGCGCCGCAGGGACCGGATATCCTGAAAAAGGTTGCCCCCCAGAACCACATTGATGAGCTGGGCCCCCCTGCAGATGCCCAGCAGGGGAATTTTATGTTCCAGGGCATATTTTATCCATTTTATTTCCAGCAGGTCCCGCGCTGGATCAAATTTCACCGGTGCGGTCAGATCCCCTTTGTAATGTTCGGGTGCGATATCATTGCCGCCGCCGATAATCAGTGCATCCAGAGACATATCCGTGATATCATGGTTCACACTGATCCTGCGGGCAGATCCACCGGCCAGGTGGACCGCTGTTCCGGAACACCACCATGCTGGTGCCCAGCGCCGGGAAGACCCGGTTACGCCAATGCGTGGTCTTGCAGCCATGTGCCCATCAATGCGGTCCAGTCGTTGCGGGAAACCCCCAGAAGCGGCCTGTGCATGGCCAGAAACTGCCGCCCGAGATCCTGCAGATCATCCGGCCGCTGTGCCAGTTCTTCCACCACCCACCAGGTATTCCAGGGGCGGGCCAGGGACCAGTCTGGTTTATCGATCTGGCAGTTGGGCAAACGGTAATGAAAGGCCGGACGGGCCTTGATTTTTGTGTCGGAAACCGCCCTGAGGACCTGTTCGGCATTCATATAGGCAAACAGGGGCAAAAGGTCAAGGGCCCGGTTGCGGCTGGCATTGTGCTGGAGATAATCATCTGTGATCTGGTTCCAATCCGGTGCTGTCCGGGCAAACAATTGTTTAAGATATGCCTCAGGATACAGGTCGACAAAGGGACTTATGCGGCGGGCAAAATCCACCTGATGGGCATCCACCAGCCACCACTGCAGCAGGGAAAATGCCCGCAGGTAACCGGACAGACAAGACGTATCCAGATGCGGAACTTCTGTGTTGATATGGACACCATAGGCGGCAATCATAGAGTCTTCAGTACCCCTGGCCCCTGCCCGGCGCAGTTCTCTGACCAGAGGATCAAGGCAGTCCAGATCGGACATGGCAATCGGCGGACAGACGACCTCCATGGGTACAAGCAGGGCAGCTGCCTGGCTGAGCAGGTCAAGCCAGTCCCCTGACCTGACCTGTTTCTGCTGTACTGCTATCTTTTTAAGAAAGTGCCAGTCCAGTTCAATGGTAAAATCTCCCAGTTCCTGTACCGCTACCACACATGCAGCAGGAGATGCAGTGGTACGTTTTCCGGAAAATACCTGTTCCACCACCGCGGTTGCCTGGTTAAGGTCAAGACCGGTAAATTCAAGTTCAAACCCCACTTTGCGATTTTTTTTATTCCGGGTATGGGTAACTGACGGCAATTTGTAGGGTATGTTCTGTGTCATAAATTCTTTTTTTTAAACGCCACCGTGAAGACAAAAACCTTTTAACAATATCTGTTTCCCGCAGCGGATTGTCAAGAAATTAATCTTGCGGCAGGTATGTCCTGCCGGGCAAACCCTGTATTTCTGACCTGCAAATTGACGGATTGCCGCAATTTTTCTTGTTCATACACTCTATCAGGTGGTACTATAGGAATGTTTTTACTTAAAAGTGCAAAAAGTTTCAGATACTGTTTCGGATCTGGCTAACCACATCATCAAGGAGGTCCATATGAACACCAGCCGCACAAAACCCACTGATCCCGGGTTACACCCGGGTGCTCACCATCGCTGAAACATTGTATATGGCACCTGTGAAAAAATTGTACTGCTGCTGTTTTTCAGTATCCCTGCTGGTATTATGCCTGATTTTTCCAGGCATGGCTATGTGTGCAGAAGACAACAGCCTGCCTTTGAATGTGCACATATCAGAATCCTATGATGACGATCTTCCCGGGCTGCTGGAAAAAAAATATATCCGGGTTCTGACAACCCTTAACAGGACCAATTTTTATATTTCCGAAGGGCATCTGGTGGGATATGAATATGCATTGATCAAAGGGTATGAAGCGTTTCTCAACAGCCGGATGGACCAGAACGGGTTACAAGTCGTACTGGAGTTTATTACGGTATCCAGGGACCAGCTGATTCCCAAACTGGTCTCCGGATATGGTGACATAGCTGCAGCAGGGCTGACCATCACACCCGAAAGAAAAGCCAGGGTGGATTTTACAAAGCCTTATTTAACCGGGATCGATGAAGTGGTGATAACCCGGAAAGGAAAATTTCAGCCAAAACATGTTTTTGATTTAAGTGCAAAAACAGTCCATGTCCGCAAAAGCAGCAGCTACTATGACAGCCTGCGCAGGCTGAATGAAAAATTGCGCAAAAAAAACAAAAAACCGGTAAAAATAACTTTTCTCAATGAAGAACTGGAAACAGAAACCGCCCTGGAAATGGTTGACAATGGTGCCATTGCCATCACTGTCGCAGACAGCCATATTGCCCGGGCATGGTCAAAAGTGCTCAAAAACATCAAAATCAATGAAGATGTGGTGCTGCGCAAAAATTCCAAAATTGCATGGATGGTGCGAAAAAACAATCCGCAGCTGCTGTCCAGCCTTAATGCATTTTTAAACACCCATAAAAAAGGGACCCTGCTGGGCAATATATATTTTAAACGGTACTATAAGGATGCCGACCGGCTGCGGAACCCTCTGGACCCTGAAGAATGGGAAAAACTCAAACAATACAAAGAGATCATTAAAAAATATGCCCGGGAATATGATTTTGACTGGCTGCTTATTCTGGCAATGGCATTTCAGGAATCAGAGCTGGACCATAGCCAGAAAAGCAGTGCCGGTGCAGTAGGTCTTATGCAGGTGCTGCCTGCAACAGCCATGGACAAAAATATCGGCATCCCCCATGTAAACAGACTGGATAACAATGTCCATGCCGGGGTCAAATACCTGGCCTTTCTCAGGGACCGCTACTTCAGTTCTGAAAACATATCCCCCAGGAACCGGATCCGGTTTTCCCTGGCAGCCTACAATGCCGGCCCGGCCAATATCAGAAAAGCCAGGAAAATGGCAGAAAAAATGGGCCTGGACAAAAACAGATGGTTCAGAAATGTTGAACTGGCAGCCCTTCGCACCATCGGCCAGGAAACGGTCCAGTATGTCAGCAATATCAACAAATATTATGTCCTCTACCAGTCCATCCTGGCTGATTAACCGGCTGGCAGGGCAATTTGCAGAAAGGAAAAATAAACTCCCATGCATGAAATACAACCAATAGGCACAATTCATTCCCCCCATGAAAATATCAGGGACATGCCCATTCAGCCCAGAGGCGCCGCAGGCATAGAAGGCCGCGTACTGGTAGATGACGTCTATATGGAGGGATTGCAGGACCTTGAGGGGTTCAGCCATATTTATCTTATATACTGTTTTCACAAAACCGAGCGGACCCAGCTGCGTGTCATCCCGTTTATGGACAGCCAGACCCGGGGGGTATTTTCCACCCGCTCTCCTTTGCGGCCCAACCATATCGGGCTGTCCATTGTCAGACTGAAAAAAATCGAAGGCAATACCCTTGTGGTTCAGGATATCGACATTCTGGACGGCACACCGCTGCTGGACATCAAACCCTATATAAAAAAATTTGATGCAGTGGCAGACAGCCGTTCCGGATGGCTCCAGGCCAGCGAAGAAGATATCAAAAACAAACGGTCAGATGACAGGTTTGAATAGAGAACAACCCTCTTTGGTATAAGGGCCTGCGGGGCCGGTAAAAAAAACACACCTGATCCGGGAAGATCCGGGTATCCTGCCAGATCCGGTCGGAGCAATCACACCAGAATCATTTGTTCTATGGTTTTTTTTGCAGGTGTGGTATTTTAAAAAAAATAATTTTTCACTGGAGATATCCCTGCCATGCAACCTGCAAATAAATGCAATACATACCTGGTCCTGCTGCTGTGCATTCTGGCATATGCTTTGCCGGCCCGGGCCGGGATCGATGTGACAGCTGTATCCCAAAGCCGGGACATCCAGATCTTCATTTACAACCCCGCAGATCTGACTATGGTCACAGACAGCCGCAGCCTTCATCTTGCACCCGGCATGAACCAGATCCTGTTTTCATGGACCAATACCCGTATCGATCCAACCTCCCTGGCCCTTGCCGTCACAGCGGCATCTGCTCCTGTCACCATTGAACAGTTGCAGTTTCCTTCTGATACAAATAACCTTGCCATCTGGCATGTCCGTGCTGAACAATCCTGCCAGGCTGAAATTGATATCACCTATTTCACCTCTGGTCTCTTTTGGGAGCCCCGTTATATGGCATTTTTGTCTCCGGACAGATCCTGGATCCGCTTCACAGGGTATGTCCGGGTGCAAAACCGGTCAGGAGAAGATTATGATAATGCCCGGATTCGCCTTGTGGTGGGGAAAATCCATCTTCTGGATCGGATCTCAGACCTGGCCGACCGATCCTACCCCTATGGCCGGCCAGAAACACAATTTCCTGACAACCTGCAGCAGGATGCATATGCCCGGGGGAAAGCCCTGCTGGAATCCGCACCGGCAATGGCAGTGCAAAAATCCATGGCAGGACCCGCCCCGAAAAAAATTGAAAAAACCGGGCTGTCAGAATATTTTTTATATTCCATAGAAGGCACCCAGACCATTGCCCAGGGGTGGTCCAGGCAGCTTGTTTCCTTTGATGTACCTGCGGTTTCAGCAAAGACCTTTTACGTGTATGATGAGCAGCGTTATGGAAACCGACCGGTGCAGATGCTGACTTTTAAAAACGATACTGCATCAGGCCTGGGAAAATTTCCCCTTCCCGGGGGCGGGATCAAAATATTCCATAAAATCGACCAGAAAGGGGAAATGACTTTTGCCGGCAGTGATCAAACTGATTACATTCCTGTGGGGAAAAAAGTGGACCTCTTTCTTGGGACAGCCCGCCGGGTAAAGGTTGCACCCAAGGTTGCAAAATTTGCCAAAACCAACCTGGTCTTTGATGACCAGGGCAACCTGTCCGGGTTTGATGATGTCCGGACCATGGTCCTGGACATCACCAATTTTTCAGACCAGACCGCAGCATTTGAAATTACCCGCCATAGACCTGATCCGAATTTCACCATCACAGACATCAGCGGCCAGGACCGGTTTGAAAAGATTGATCAGACCCGGTTCAGATTTTTTGTCACCCTGGATCCAGGCACTGAAAAGGCCATCTGCTACACCATCACCACATATAAAGGAGACAGAAAATGGCAGCAGACACCTGTCCCATCTTCATAAATCCGTCCAGGCATACCAGGCTGAACCTGAAAAGGCTTATGGCTGCATGGTTTATCCTGCTCATGGGCCTGGGCTGCTTCCTTGCTGTACCTGGCACCTCTTTTGCCGGAACCCGTCTGGCAGCCCTGCCTTTGCAGGAACAGGTTTTCATCCGCCTGGCGGGCCAAAACACCGCCCTGGTGCAGGAAAAACGGGTGCTCGCCCTGGTTGCGGGCATCAACAAGATTGATTTTTCCTGGCAGAATGTTCACATTGATCCTGATGCGGTTTATCTGGATACGCTGGCAGAGGCTGATGATATCACTCTTTTGTCAGTGGCCCGTGCTTCAGATGCATCTGCCCTTACCTGGGAACTATACAGCAGCAGGGATACGGACCACACAGTTATGATTTCCTATCTGCTGGCCGGCCTGGACAATCTGGTCACCTATACCGCCCTGGCAGATGACGCACAAAAAACCCTGGACCTGGATGCCCGCCTCATCCTGCGCAATTTTTCAGGGCAGGATTTTGATAATGGCGTATTCTGGCTCAACCCGGACAGTATTTTCAAAACCCGGCTGCAGCATCTTGAAACCCGGCAGGTTCTGTTTTTTGAACAAAAGAATCTGTCTGTGACCAAGCACTACATGTGGGATGGAAAAACCATGCCCCATGACCCTGAAAACGCCCCCCATGCGCCGGGCATTCCCACAGGATACAACATCAAAAATACCAGTGATGCAGGCCTGGGTGCCTTTGATCTGGTTTCAGGAAAAACCAGAATATTTCAACAAGACGGTCAGGAAGGCACCATCTTTTCAGGAGAAGACATGATGCCGTTTGTCCCCAGAGGCGGCACCGCTTTTCTGGAAATTGGAAGGAGCCGGGATATCCTGGTCTTCAAGCGCAGGATAAACAGTGAACAGACCCGGGTCCGGCGCAATAAAAAGGGGGATGTCCAGGTATATGACGAGCTGATCACCGACCGGTTCATCCTGGAGAACACCAGGAATGTTCCGGTGATGCTGACCCTCACTGACACGATTTCAGGCCAGTGGGAGCCTGTGGACATGGGACATGCCTATACCCTTGCAGACCACCAGACCCTGGTGTTTGATATCCATCTTGATGCAGAAGAAAAAAAGACCGTTGATCTGACCTATAAGCTTGTAAACAAATTTACCGGCAATTTTGCCCGGTATAACAAGGTTGCACCCGGCAGCTGAAGCATGGCTGCTGCGTCCCGCAAACCATCACTTTTTATATTTCATTTGGGTTGCTGGTCGGTTTGGTGCCGGGCATTGCCCCTGCAGGGGCGCTTTTGACAACCCAGACAAAGAGGAAATCATGATTGTTCTGCATGCACCAGGTTTTTGCAGCTGCCCACCATCCCCCCGGCTGTTGCGGTTTGTGCCTGTTTTTGTATTATTGTACCTGGCCTGTGTTCTGTTTGTTACGGCAACTTTCCCCTGCCCGGGACGGGCAGACCCTCCGGCACAATCTGTGGAGCAGGCCAGCGGTCAAAAATCAGGCCCAGCCCCGGAACTTAACGATGCTGCCCTCAAGTCCGGTATTGCCCAGAGGATCCGGATGACCCGGGGGGCCAAAGATGACCGGTACAAAATGTTCAGCCCGGATCTGGTGAAGATAGATGAAAAAATTTTGGTCCACATCCGGGGAATGGATTTTTTCGCAGTCAAAATAATATTGCACCACCCGGATACCAAAGCAGTGGAAGAGGTCCTCTCCCTGATTGTGGATAAAACCGGCACCCTGCAGATCAGCGGGGTGCATGATCTGGCATCAGGCGCCAATCCGATGCAGAATGCAGTAAGCCGGCTGCAGCATGTGGATGTACAGGACCTGCCGCCGGATTTTGGTAAAGAAATTTTCACAGGAGACGGTGCCCATGCCATTACAGCTGTCTCTGATCCTTTCTGCCCCCACTGCCGCAAAGGATGGGAATATATCAAACTGCACCAGGACGAAATCAAAACCTTCAGATTGGCCCATTTCCCGTTGAATCCTGCTGCACAAGCCGCCTGCATGGTCATGGCTGATGCCCATCACCGGCAGTTCCGGGTGTTTGACATTGTTGATTTTGCCTATACCCGGCTGCATTCCGCACCAGAACCGCAAAAGATTGTGGGGCAGTACATGGAGGCATTTCCAGAACTTGCAGAAAAATGGGGACCTGACCCGGTATCTGCCCTGTCCTATCTGACAAAAACATTCGGCTCTGTTGTCCAGCAGGAACGCAAAGCCGCCCAGACGCTGGGAATCAACTCAACCCCTGTCTTTTTTGTTAATGATACCTATATCAGGGGGTTTCAAGCCCGGAAACTGGATGATGCCATGCAGTAAAAACAGGCACCAAAAGCTGTGCCAGGCAGAAATCTAGTGTGTTGACCAGACCCGGTCATCTTCATTGGGATCATAGGGATTAAATATTTTCACCGTCCCGGTTTCAGGGTTGATCCGCACCGGTGTATAATAATAATAGGAAAACCATACACCAATTTTGTTTCCTTTGTGATCCAGGATATCTGCGGTCCGCATCCGGGTGGCATCTACGTGAAGATCACTCAGGTCACTGATTTTTTTATAAACCTGGTCCATGGTATCAATTTTAAACCAGAGCCGGGAGCTGAACTGGTATTTGTTGTTAATGCCCACCACCGCATAGGGCAGATCCGACCTGCCGCTATAATAATAGTCGTATGCATCAGGCAGGGAGCTTGTGTTATATTGCTTTTGGAGTGCAGGACTTGAAACAAACCTGCCATAAGATCCTGCACACCCGGCGGTCAAGGCAAAAGCCGCCAGCAGTGCTATACAGATTGCGCTTGACAGCCATCCGGCATGATGGATGTTTTTGTTCTGAAGGATTTTTCCTGCAGAATGTCTGTGCTTATATAAGTATGTCATTTAAACCCTCCTGATATAATAATTCACGTTTATTCGCCTTCAAATGCAACCATGGAAAAAACCGGGCAGCCTGTTATCTGATCCCTGCCTTTCAGATCGGGCAGCTCAACAATAAAGGCACATTCCACAATATCTCCCCCAAGCTTTCTGACCAGTTTCACTGTGGCACCCACGGTGCCCCCTGTGGCGATCAAATCATCCACAACAACCACTTTTTCTCCGGCAATGATGCCGTCCTGATGGATTTCAAGGGTGTCTGTACCATACTCCAGATCATAATTTTCCTGGATGATTCTAAAGGGCAGTTTTCCGACTTTTCTTACCGGTACAAATCCGATGCCCAGTTTATAGGCCAGCACACCTCCGAAAACAAATCCCCTGGCATCAATGCCCACGATTTTATCAATACCTTTGTCACAGTATCTTTGGAAAAGAATGTCACAGGAATATTTAAACGCTTCCGGATCCTGCATCAGGGTGGTCAGGTCCCTGAAAACAACACCCGGTATGGGCCAGTCCGGAATACTTCTGATGGTTTTTTTGAGATTCATGTGCGCTGTTGTGCCTCCTGAGCAATTATGTAAGATGTCAATCTGCCGATAGCTGTTTTCAGCAGGGTTTTCATATTCCGGGCATTCTGATGGAATACCGCCAGGATGTCATCCCAGGTCACCGGGGGTTCATCTTCTTTCCAGCAGTCATAATCGGTGGACATGGCCACGGCTGCATAGGGAATTTTGGCTTCATTGGCAAGCATGGCCTCTGGTGCGGTGGACATATTCACCACATCCGCTCCCCAGATACGAAACATTTTTGATTCAGCTGCAGTGGAAAAACGGGGGCCTTCAATGGTAACCACACATCCGGTTTCATGGACAGCCAGATCCAGAGACACTGCAGTTTCATACAGACTGCTGCGCAGGACACTGTCAAAGGGTTGGGCCATGGATGTATGCACCGCACCGTTTTCAAAGGATTCAACAAAAGAGGTTTTGCGAAACCGGGTAAAATCAATGAACTGGTCCAGTACCACAAAATGGCCCCGTCCAATGGCTGTGCGCAGACTGCCGCAGGCAGTGGTGGCGATGATATGGGTGGCACCTGCCTCTTTAAGGGCATGAATATTGGCCGGGTTGTTGACCTGGCCGGGGCTCAACTGATGCTGTCTGCCGTGCCTGGCCAGAATCAGGGCCCGGGTGCCATTTATTTTTCCACACATCAGGCTCGAAGACGGCCGGCCAAAAGGGGTCTGCATGGTAATTTCTTTTGGATCCTGTAAAATATCGGGATCATCCAGCCCGGATCCCCCGATTATGCCCACAACTGCCATTGCACCTTCCTTTTTGTTTGGAAAAAAATCCAGACCACTGTCAGATGTTTATTGTTTTAACCTGCGTTATGTTCCCAATACATAGCATTTTTCACTGCCCGGCACAATCAAATATCACTGGATGGGCTGCTGCCTTTTTCCATCAATAATATTTTGTCCTGCCTGGAAACAGCGAGCAGTTTTGCAGCATGCCTGTTTTTTACGGCAATCTCCATATATCCTGTGGATGCGGTGAGGACAAAGGGCTGATTCTCCGGGGCTGATGCATAGCTCTGGTAATAGCCGGTAATGGCTGTATCGTTGATTTGCAGACAAAACCCCTTGTCAGCATAGGGTTTAAAATTTTCCCAGGTCAGATTCAAGCCGATATTGCCGAAGGTATCAATGCTGCGCACAGTCAGCAGCAGTCCCCTGTCAACAGGTTCAGGTGTATCCGGAACACAGCGGGCCAGCTCTTGTGCAGGCTCTCCAAAGGCAGCCGGCTGTATACCTGTGGAAAGACGGGCCGCAACCGGCGCAAATATATCCCGGCCGTGAAATGTGGCACTTACACAGGAAAGAAAATACCGGGACCGGGTCAGGTGCACCACGTTTTTGATGGTGTTTCTCTGGGCTGCCTGCCACAAAAGGCCGTTGTCCGGCCCCACCATGAAATAATCACTGGTTTCCACCAGCACGGGCCTGCGCGATGACCCCACCCCTGGATCCACCACTGCACAGAAAATCGTACCCCGGGGAAAATAATCCATGGCAGTATCCAGCATAACAGCCCCGTACCCGATATCCTGGGGCGGGACTTTGTGACACAGATCAACGATCACCGCCCCGGGATTGATGGAAAGGATAACCCCTTTAAGGATGCCGACAAAAGGATCAATATCGCCAAAATCCGTAAGCAGTGTGATGGGACCGGGTGTAGACGTGTGCATATCTGCCTCCTGATATTTTTAAAACAGTATACCTGGAATTTGGGTTAAAATCAGCCCTAAAAAATGCTATACTGCTGCAGATCTGATAATGACTTCAGGGAAAAACCATATACATGCAAAAAACAAAAGGATTTCTGCCTGATGAATATTCTCGTGGTGGATGATGAGATAGTAAGCCGAAAAAAAATGATGAAGATTCTTTCCGGGTTCGGCACCTGTGTCGGGGTAAAAACCGGAAAAGGTGCATTGCGGGCCGTAAAAACAGCATTGGAAAACTGGCAGCTCTATAATTTAATTACCCTGGATGTTTCCATGCCTGATATCAGCGGGGTGGATGTGCTGTCCGCTGTACGGAAAATGGAAACAGACCGGGGCCTTGCAGCTGATGAAAAAAGCAAGATTTTGATGGTTACCTCCCATTCTGACATTGAAACGGTAAAAGCCTGTGTGGGAAAATGTGACGGATACATCATCAAACCCTTTAACAAGGAAGTCATGACCGGCAAAATCAAAAAAACCGGTCTGCTGCGCTGAATGTATACCAAAAAAAAGCATTGCTGCCATGGGTATTGAAATTGAAAAAAAATTTCTGGTGACCGCATTACCGGCCGGTCTGGGCCCCGGCATTGAAATACGGCAGGGCTATATACTCAACACGCCCGGCAAGGTGGTCAGGATTCGGGTCAAGGGGAACCAGGGGTTTTTGACTGTCAAGGGCAGGACCGTGGCATCTGTGCGGCCGGAATTTGAATATGAAATCCCTGTGTCGGATGCCCGGCAGATGCTGGACCTGTTCAGCGATTCCCCTGTGATAGAAAAATGCCGGCATACCCTTGTCCACAAGGGCATAAAATGGGTTATTGACCGGTTTTACGGGGCCAACCAGGGACTTGTGGTAGCTGAAGTAGAGCTGTCATCCAGGGACCAGTTCTTTGCACTCCCGCCCTGGGCAGGCAAAGAGGTCACCGAAGATACCCGGTATTACAATGCCAGCCTGGTTCAGCATCCTTACTGCACATGGGGCAATACATCTGAAAACCAGCCGTGATGCAGCATCACTGTGATAAATTCTGCACATGACCGGGCCATGCCTTGATCACGCCCTGTAAAAGAATGGCCAGGGGGATGGCAAAGAACACCCCCCAGAAACCCCAGATACCGCCAAAGAACAGCACCGCCACGATTATGGCAATGGGGTGCAGGTTTATGACTTCGGAAAACAAGACAGGTACCAGGACATTGCCGTCAAGGATCTGGATTATACCATAGGCCACAAGGGTCCAGGCCAGATCCGCGTTCCAGCCGAACTGGAAATAGGCCACAAAGGCCACGGGAAATGTCATCACAGCAGCCCCGACATAGGGGACCAGCACTGACATACCCACAAGAAAAGCCAGCAGCATGGAAAAATTAAGCCCCATGAAAACAAATGTGATATAGGCTGCTGCCCACACCAGAAGAATCTCCCAGAACTTGCCCCGGATAAAATTGCCCAGCTGGGCATCAACCCCCTGCCAGACCCGTTTGGCAAGACCCCGTTCCCGGGGCAGATAGTACCGTGCCCAGTTCAGAATCATTTCCTTGTCCTTGAGAAAGAAAAACACCAGCAGCGGCACCAGTACAATGTATACCACCAAAGTAATGATGCCGACCACAGAGGACAGGGTCTGTCGCAGCATCTTGTCTGCAAAACCGGCGGTTTCCCGCCTGACCTGGTTGAGCACGCTTTCAATATCCACCTCCCTGAAAATAGTGGGATATTTTTCCGGGAGGGCCAGGATCAAATCCTGCCATGCACTGAGCATGGCAGGCACTTCCTGCAGCAGCTGTGTGGCCTGTCGTGTGAGAACCGGTAAAAGCCAGAACAGCAAAGCCAGCATTACCAGGAAAAAAAGGGAAAAGACAATACCCAGCGCAAGCATTCGGGGAATGCCGAACCGCTGCAGAGACAGTATTATGCTGTCCAGAAGATAGGCAATGATCACACTGGCAATAACCGGCATCAGATGCTGTCCGGCAAAAAGGATGGTGACCAGGCCGGAGAGCAGCAGCAGTCCAAGTATAACCACCTGGGGATCGGAAAATTGTCGTCTGATCCAGTCCTTGATCATGAGCATAACAACAGTGCGCGCCTTTCAAAAAAGTTTCCTGCATCTATTACCGTATTCCGGCTGATTTTTCCATATTTTCACAACCGGTTATTTGCAATTTTCATATTGTAACAGAAAGGGGGTATTCTTGAAAAGCGCTAAGAAAACCATTGTCCAGGGAGAATAGATTTTTTATGTTCAAAAGATCCAGGATCTGCCGCGCACCCAGGTATAGGCGGTTGCCCCCAGCAGCACCATGGCAAAGACCAGATGCAGCAGATCCAGACCAATGACCACGCCATGGTAAAAATAGATGCCGGACAGATTTTTCACCACCATGAAAATGCCGGTGACAATCAGCCCGGAAAGCGCACCTGCTTTCACCCATGCAGATATGGTCATCTTTGTATTTTCGGTTATCTGAGATTTTTTTGGTCCGCTGTTTCTGCGGTGTAAAAAATAATCGAAAGCCACATAGGCACAAAACCCCATGAGCAGTGCGGCCAGGGCATAGTGAATGACATGGGTGACATAAAACTGTGCCAGCCATCCCAGTCCCGGGATATCAGCAATGTAATAGCGTTTGAATATGGGCATCTGGGCAAATCCGCTCAAAGCGATAAAAAACAGAGTCAGACCGTACACCATGCGGCGGCTTTTAAAATGATAATTCATCAGGCCTCCTCTTTCATCTGTCTGTAATATTTTCCAATG